>OLNE01000350.1_pt1 | contig 46842 bp, 42 predicted proteins | sample 1672431 | NCBI WGS metagenome assembly OLNE01 (sample SAMEA3136685, study PRJEB25190) | human gut metagenome | reverse complement strand
TTCTCTGGGCAGCATCTATGTATCTGGTAAGTGAAAAGAAAAACTTCTGGATCACAGCAGTTCCGGCCACCTTTATGAGTGCAGTTTCCAGTACATATTTCATCCTTGCACCGGAATGTCTTGGCGGTCTGATCAATTCCAAAACGGCAGAAGGCGCAGTTGTTTATAATACAGCTGTAGCTTATCCGATAGGTATTATTTTTGCAATCGTACTTCTTGTTATTTTCCTTCGCGCAGCGAAGAAACATGCAGCTGCCTGAAACTATTTTAAGTGAGGTCTGACATCATGATTTTTAAACCACATCCACTTAGTACATCTCGGCTTCCGGCATCGGAACTTGAGAAAGACAGAAAATCCTGTCGTAAGATCGGACCCTGTGGGGTCGGAAAAAAAGCAATTTACCTGAACAGTTTTTATATAGACAGGTGCTATTATATTCCTTTTACGGCAATCAGACGTGTCTTTAAGCGCGTGGCTATGAGTAAAGGCGGCTTTTCAGGCAGAGGTGTATTTGCGAGCATGCCGTATCTGGTTGTGGAGTATGATGACGGACAGCAGAAACAATGCAATTTCAAATATGAAAATCAGGTAGATGACCTTCTTAACCTGCTCTCAGCTGAACAGCCGCAGATTCGGCTGCTCAGCGAGGCGGCAGAAAGAAAGATGGAAAAGCAGAAAGCAGAAATGGAACTTGAACTGCTCTCCAGACCAGAACTGACTCCTCAGTCAGAAAAGGCTGTGAAGAAGCTTGAAAGAGCCATTGATTATCTGGAACGAAAACCGCAGCTGAGTGAAGCACTGAGCCAGGCAGCCGGCAGACGGCGGAACTATCAGTGTACAAGCCCAAGCTATCGCTGGGTGGCAATGGCTATCACCACACTTGGATTTGTGGCGGTTGCAGCAGGAATTTATTCATTTGTTGTGCACAATGATTTTGCAGTGTACTTTATTCTGTTTGGTATTGCAGCTGTTTTTACCTTTGCCGGTTTCAGTGTTCTGCCGACTGCGCGCAATAACCGAAAAGCAATCATGAGCCTGGATGAACAGGCACAAAAGCAAATGGAGGAGTATATCAAAGGGTATCCGGATTTTCCATTACCTGCAAGATATGCGCATCCGATCGTTCTCAGAAGAATGCAGAGGGTGATCGAACAGGGCCGTGCAGAGGAAATTGATCAGGCACTGATAGTTGTCAAGGAAGATCTTAAAGCATTAAACAGCGAGGTAAAAGTATCACAGGAAGAGTACGATGAAGTTGTTGCGATAAAGCCAATGTTTTTGAATGCAATGTATGAGTAAACGCAAATTAACGGCTTGACAAATTCTTCTCGTACATGTTATATTTTATCTAGCTGTAGTGTGTAACTCGATTTTGGAGGCATTAACTATACATAACAAGGAGTGTTTATGTATGTTAATGCTTTTTTTTATATTAAAACCGGTTGAAGAAGTCTTTCATACATTCTCATTTTTTGTAAAAATATAGAAGGAGAATTTCAGATGAAAGACAAAATCTTTGGTGTTTTACAGCGTGTCGGACGAAGCTTCATGCTCCCGATCGCAATCCTTCCGGTAGCCGGACTTCTTCTTGGTATCGGAAGTTCTTTCACCAATGCAACAACGATTGAGACATATGGTCTGACAAAGATTCTGGGTGACGGAACACTGCTTCATTCCCTGCTGGTGATTATGAACAGCGTAGGAAGTGCAGTCTTTAATAACCTGCCACTGATCTTTGCAGTTGGTGTTGCAATTGGTATGGCAAAGAAAGAAAAAGAAGTTGCAGCTTTATCAGCAGTTATCGCATTTTTCGTAATGAATACAGCGATCAATGCGATGCTGACAGTTACAGGACAGATTCTTGCAAATGGAGAGATCGCAGAATCCGTTCTTGAGGGAACGATCACTTCTGTCTGCGGTATCCAGTCACTGCAGATGGGCGTTTTTGGTGGTATTATCGTAGGACTTGGAGTAGCAGCCCTGCATAACAAATTTTACAGAATACAGCTGCCGAATGCACTGTCATTCTTTGGAGGTACCCGTTTCGTTCCGATCATTTCCACGATCGTCTATATGTTTGTGGGAATTCTTCTGTATTTTGTATGGCCGGTAGTTCAGAACGGAATCTACGCTCTGGGCGGTCTTGTAACAGGAAGCGGTTATGTTGGAACACTGATTTTTGGACTTATTAAACGTGCTCTGATTCCATTTGGTCTTCATCATGTATTTTATATGCCATTCTGGCAGACTGCTGTCGGTGGTACAATGGAAGTTGCAGGACAGATGGTACAGGGCGGCCAGAATATTTTCTTTGCACAGCTAGCTGATTCTGCAAATATTGCACATTTCAGTGCTGACGCAACAAGATACTTCTCTGGAGAGTTTATCTTTATGATCTTCGGACTTCCGGGAGCTGCACTGGCTATGTATCAGTGCGCAAAACCTGAGAAGAAAAAACAGGCAGGAGGCCTTCTTCTGTCTGCAGCGCTTGCATGTATGGCAACCGGAATTACAGAGCCGCTGGAATTTTCATTCCTGTTCGTAGCTCCGGCACTGTTTGCTGTTCAGGTAGTTCTGGCAGGTAGCGCATACATGATCGCACATATGCTGAATATTGCCGTAGGACTTACTTTCTCCGGTGGATTCCTTGATTTCTTCCTGTTTGGTATCCTTCAGGGAAATGCAAAGACAAGCTGGATGAGAGTTATCCCGGTTGGTATTATTTATTTCTTTTTATATTATTTTATTTTCAAATTCATGATCAAAAAGTTTGATTTCAAAACACCTGGTCGTGAAGATGATGATGTAGAAACAAAACTTTATACAAAGGCTGATGTAAATGCTCGCAAGGAAGCACAGAACGGTGCCGTTGAAGCTGGTTCTTCTGATCCGGTCAGCGAGGCAATCACAAGAGGTCTTGGTGGTAAGAAAAATATCAGTGATGTGGATTGCTGTGCGACACGTCTTCGTTGTACGGTTAAGGATGCATCACTGGTAAATGATGGTGTGTTAAAGGCAACAGGTGCATCCGGTGTGGTACACAAAGGTCTTGGTGTACAGGTTATTTACGGACCGAATGTTACTGTTATCAAATCAAATCTTGAGGACTATCTGGAAACAGCACCGGATACTCTGGAAACACCGGCAGAAGCTGCTGAAACACAGGAAGTAAATGAACAGAAAGAAGAAGCCGGACAGAAAGTCGTTGACCGTATTGTGATTTCCAGTCCGATCACTGGTGTAGCGGCTGAGCTCTCTACAGCACCGGATGAGGCCTTTGCCCAGAAGATGATGGGAGACGGCGCAGTAGTTACACCGGAAGACCCATATGTACGAGCTCCGGAAGATGGAGAAGTTGCCTTTGTCTTTGACACAAAACATGCAATTGGATTTGTAACAGAATCCGGAATCAGTCTGCTGATTCATGTAGGAATCGATACTGTAAAACTGAATGGTGAGGGATTTGAGGCACTGGTAGAAAGCGGGCAGGAAGTGAAGAAAGGAGATCCGATGCTGAAACTGGATCTGGATTATCTGAGCAAAAACGCACCTTCTATTGTATCACCGGTTCTTTGTACAGAACTGGAGGATAACCAGAGAATCCATCTGTTAAATGAGGGTCAGGTCAAAGCAGGAGAGCCGCTTTTCGAAATCGAGGTTCTTCAGTAAGAACTACCCGGATGGGGAAGAGATACGGATGTTGTACAGGATAGCAAAAATTTTAAATCATAATTCCTTTATGGGAATCCAGGATGAAAATAACCAGGAATGTCTGGTTATGGGAAAAGGAGTTGCTTTTGGCAAGAAAGTGGGACAAACTGTTCCGGTCACTGCGGAAGCAAAGGTTTATTCATTGAAAGAAATGACAGAGAGAGGAGATGCAAAAGATATCCTCAAATCGGTTTCACCACTTTGTCTGGAGTTTGCAAACGAAGTGCTGAATCAGGCGGAGCAGGAATTTGGCAAAGTAGACCGGACAATTCTTTTTACCATGGCAGATCATCTGGACTTTGCGATCCGCCGCATTCAGAATGGAGAACAGATCAGCAACCCGCTGACCGATGACATCCGTGTTATGTTTTATAAAGAATATAAAGTAGCCAGTTGTATTCAGGAACTCTTGAAAGAGAAAATGCTGACGAACACGAGATTGGCTATATCGCCTTGCATGTGCATGCTGCCATCGTAGATGAAAATGTTTCTCAGGCAATGGAAATTGCAAGAACAGTCCGGGAATGTATTTCACTTGTTGAGAAAGAAACTGGAAATTCCATTGATGTCATGTCTCTGGGATATAATCGACTGATGAATCATGTCCGTTATATGGTGGCACGTGCAATTCATGGTGAGAAACTGAAAATGAATCTGAATGAATATATGTCCGTAAAGTTTCCGGAACCATTTATGTCAGCAGAGAGGATCTGCCGACAGATGGAAAAGAGTCTGAAGCTTCCGATTCCGGACATTGAAATCGGATATCTTGCCATGCATCTGGAAAGAATGTTAGATACGGATATCAATGAGTAAGATATAAAGTTAAATGTCACTGTCGAAGGTATCTGTAGGATAAATATAAATACAAAAACATAATATAAAAGGAGAACAAAACTATGAAAACATTTGAGTATACAATTAAAGACGAACTTGGAATCCATGCAAGACCGGCAGGACTTCTTGTAAAAGAAGCAAAAAAATTCGAATCTGAATGCACCATCACAAAAGACGGCAAAACAAAAAAACTGACACAGCTTATGATGCTTATGTCTCTTGGTGTAAAACAGGGTGATATTGTTACTGTAACAGCAGAAGGCGCTGATGAAGAAGCTGCAGCTGCTGCATTAAAAGAATTCTTTGAGAACAATTTATAATTCGCTGGAACGACCAGAATCAGTTTACATTTGAATTCAGGGAGGAAAAGGAATGCAGTGTTTTCAGGGAAAATCTGTATATAAAGGAATCGCGATGGGACCGATCGTGGTTCTTAAGAAAAATGATTATCAGGTAAAACGTATCCGTATCGAAGATACAGAAGCAGAAGTAAAACGTGTGGATGAGGCATTAAAAGCATCTCAGGAACAGCTGCAGAAACTGTATGACAAGGCTGTCAGAGAAGTTGGCGAAGCCAGTGCTGCAATCTTCGAAGTACATCAGATGATGCTGGAGGATGAGGATTATCTGGAGGCAATCCAGAATATGATCCGTACAGAACAGGTCAATGCCGAGTATGCGGTTGCGGTTACCGGCGATAATTTCGCAGAGATGTTTGCTTCCATGGACGATGATTATATGAAAGCACGTTCTGCCGATATCAAAGATATCTCCGAACGTCTTGTACGTAATTTAAGCGGCCAGGGAGATGTGGATTTAAGCTCTATCGAGCCGTCTGTAATTGTAGCGGATGATCTCAGTCCAAGCGAGACAGTCCAGATGGACAAAGATAAGATCCTTGCATTTGTAACAGTTCACGGATCTACCAATTCTCATACAGCGATTCTTGCGCGTATGATGAATATTCCGGCACTGATCGGAGTAAAAATGGATCTGGAAGCTCTTCAGAGTGGAGTGACAGCGGTTGTAGACGGTTTCCAGGGAATGGTTACTTTTGACCCGGATGAAGAGATAAAAGCACAGACTGAAACCAAAATACAGGAAGAAGCTGAGAAACTGAAGCTTCTTCAGGAACTCAAAGGCAAAGAAAACATTACTCTGGACGGACGTAAGATCAATATTTATGCAAACATTGGAAGCGTTGGCGATATTGGTTATGTGATGGAAAATGATGCCGGCGGAATCGGACTTTTCAGAAGTGAATTCCTGTATCTTGGAAGAGACGATTTCCCTACTGAGGAGGAACAGTTCCAGGCTTACAAGCAGGCAGTACAGATGATGGCAGGTAAGAAGGTTATTATCCGTACATTGGATATCGGAGCCGACAAACAGGTAGATTATTTCAATCTTGGTAATGAAGATAACCCGGCTATGGGATACCGTGCAATCCGTATTTGTCTGAGACAGCCGGAAATTTTCAAAACTCAGCTTCGTGCACTTCTCCGCGCAGCCGTTTATGGAAATCTTTCTATCATGTATCCGATGATTACTTCTACAGAAGAAGTAAAGAAAATTTATGAGATCGTAGCAGAAGCAGAAGAAGAGCTGAAAGCACAGGAGATTCAGTATAAGATTCCGGAACAGGGAATCATGATTGAGACTCCGGCAGCAGCGATCATCAGTGATAAACTGGCAGAGATGGTTGATTTCTTCAGTATTGGAACGAATGATCTGACCCAGTATACACTGGCAATTGACCGCCAGAATGAAAAACTGGATGAGTTCTATAATCCACATCATGAAGCAATCCTGCGTATGATCCAGATGGTTGTGGACAATGCACATAAATGTGGCAAATGGGCAGGTATCTGCGGAGAACTGGGAGCAGATGCAACTCTTACCGAGCAGTTTGTACGTATGGGACTGGATGAACTCTCTGTAGCACCATCCATGGTTCTGAAGCTTCGTAAAATCGTTCGCGAGATGAAAGTAGAAGAATAACTAAATAAGAAAAAATATCAAAAATGAAAACCGTTTTCATATTGACACTCTATCAGAATGTGCTATAATATGAAAACGGTTTTCATTTTGGGTAAAAAGAAGGAAGAAATTATGGGAACGAAAGCACCTTATCAGACAAAACAAATGAAACAGATACTGGCTTATCTTCAGACGATAGAGGGTACACATGTAACGGCCGCAGATGTCTGCTCCTATTTCAAAGAGCAGGGAATCAATGTCGGAACGACAACAGTTTACCGTAATCTTGAAAAGATGGTAGAGCAGGGACTGGTTGCAAAATACAATGTAGATGGGACGAGCAGTGCCTGTTTTGAATATCTCGGAGCGGAGGAGCATTGCCACAAGATGTCCTGTTTCCACTGCAAATGCGAAAAATGTGGAAAACTGATACATCTTCACTGCGAGGATGTGGTTAAACTGGAACAGCACCTGATGGACAGTCATGGATTTCGCATGGATCCGTGCAGAACGGTTTTTTATGGAATCTGTGAAGAATGCAGAGGACTGGAAGATGACAAAAAAGAAACAGAGACTGTACATATCAGGGCAAAATAAGCGGAATATAAGGTAACGGAGTAGAATGCTGAGACAGAAGAAAGCAGGTATAAGGATGAAAAAATGGATCACTGGTGCGCTGGCAATTCTGCTGGGTGTGATGAGCATTGCGGTTCCTTTTTCAGGAATGCACATAGCAGAAGCTAAAACAACGGAGGAAACAGACAGGAAACTGAATATTGTGACAACCATTTTTCCGGAATATGACTGGACAAGAAATATTCTGGGGAACAGGGAAGCGGATGTGAATCTTACGATGCTCCTGGATAATGGGACAGACCTTCATAGTTTTCAGCCGGCAGTGAAAGATATTATGAAAGTATCCAGCTGTGATCTCCTGATCTATGTGGGTGGAGAATCCGACCAGTGGATTGAGGATGCACTGGAATCGGCTCAGAATAAAGATATGAAGACGATTAATCTGATGGAAGTCCTTGGCGATACGATTAAGGAAGAAGAAACAGTTGAGGGTATGCAGGACAGTGAACACGAACATGGTCATGAGGACGAGCATGCCCATGAGGGTGAGGATGAGAAGGAATATGACGAGCATGTCTGGACTTCCATGCGAAATGCTTCTGTGATCTGTGACGCGATTGCAGAAACGCTTGAGGAGATGGATCCTGAGAATAAAGAAATCTATCAGACAAATGCTGAGAACTACAAAGCAAAACTTTCTACACTGGATCAGAAATATCAGGAAACGGTAGATACAGACAGACAGAATACGCTGATCTTTGCCGATCGTTTTGCATTTCGTTATCTGGTCGATGATTATGGACTGAACTATTATGCGGCTTTTTCCGGATGCTCGGCAGAGTCGGAAGCAAGCTTCAAGACTGTGACTTTTCTTGCGGGTAAACTGGATGAACTGGGAATAAAAACGGTATTGACGATTGAGAAGTCCGATGACAGGATAGCACAGACCGTGATTGAAAATACAAAAAAGAAAGATCAGAAGATCCTCGAGCTTAATTCCATGCAGTCGATCACTTCGGATGAGATTAAAAACGGAGTGACATATCTTTCTGTGATGGAAGATAATCTGAAGGTTCTGAAAGAAGCACTTAAGTAGGAAAAGAGGAACAACAATGGCACAGCTTACATGTAAAAATCTTACATTGGGATATGATAACCGGGCAATTCAGGAAGACCTGAATTTCTCTATTGATGCAGGTGATTACCTTTGCATCGTAGGTGAAAATGGTTCCGGTAAATCTACATTGATGAAGACACTTCTTCATCTGCAGGCACCGATCAGCGGCAGTATTGAACTGGGAGATGGCCTGAAAAAAAACGAAATTGGTTATCTGCCACAGCAGACGCTGGTGCAGAGAGATTTTCCGGCATCCGTGAGGGAAATTGTGTTATCTGGATGCCAGAGTCGTTGTGGATGGAGACCTTTTTATAACAAAGAGGAAAAAATGGTTGCCCAGAGAGCCATGGAAAAAATGATGATCCAGGATCTGGCAGATCAGTGCTATCGCGAACTTTCCGGAGGGCAGCAGCAGCGGGTTCTTCTTGCAAGAGCTCTTTGTGCAGCACAGAAGATCCTGCTTCTGGATGAGCCGGTTTCGGGACTTGATCCGAGAGTGACAGCAGAGATGTACCAGCTGATCAGGAATCTGAATAAAAAAGATGGAATTACGATCATTATGATCTCACATGATATTGCGGCGGCAGTAAAATATGCAACACATATCCTGCATATCGGGGAGCATTGCTTCTTCGGAACAAAGAAACAGTATCTGGAAAGCAGTCTGGGAAAGGCGTTTACTGGACAGGAAGGAGAGGACGAATAAGATGTTTGAGACACTTCGTATGTATTTTCAATACCCGTTTGTGCGTTATGCATTGATCGTTGGGGTACTGATCGCATTATGTTCTTCACTTCTGGGCGTGACTCTGGTATTGAAACGTTTTTCCTTTATCGGTGACGGACTTTCTCATGTGGCATTTGGGGCAATGGCGATAGCATCTGTCCTGAATATTACCAACAATATGCTGTTTATCCTGCCGGTAACAGTAATCTGTGCGATCCTTCTTCTTCGTGCTGGTCAGAACACAAGAATCAAGGGCGATGCGGCGATTGCCATGATCTCTGTCGGAGCCCTGGCAATCGGATATCTTTTGATGAATCTTTTTTCCACCAGCCCAAATATCTCCGGAGATGTATGCAGTACATTGTTCGGCTCCACATCGATCCTGACACTGACAAAAGGCGAGGTATGGCTGTGTGGAATCCTTTCTGTTGTGGTTGTTGCTATTTTTATTCTTTTTTATAATAAAATTTTTGCAGTAACATTTGATGAGAATTTTGCCAGAGCGACCGGAACGAGAGCGAATGCCTATAATCTGCTGATTGCAGTTGTGATTGCAGTGATCATTGTACTTGCAATGAATCTGGTAGGTTCACTTCTGATTTCAGCACTTGTAATTTTTCCGGCGTTGTCAGCAATGCGGTTGTTTAAATCTTTCCGCTCGGTAACGATCAGTGCGGCAGTGTTGTCCGTTTTAAGTGCTACTGCCGGCATTCTGATCTCCATTCTGGCAGGTACTCCGGTTGGCTCCACGATCGTGGCAGTGGATATTGCTGTATTTCTGATTTCTTATGGCATTGGAAGGATTACGGGAAGATAAAAATATCTCAGCCGGAGCTGGATCCCCGACTGAGACAGTATTTTAAAAATGTTGGTTTATAACAGGAATTCTTGTAGAACTCAGATTTCTACGAGGATTCCTTTTTCTTTGTCATAATGGCAGTATTTGCCATTTGCGGAGATGAACGGCTGATATGTATCGGTACGGGTGTCTTTGACATAGACAACACCGGTTGCGATCATCTCAACAAGAGAGAAACGTTTGCTCAGGCTGGAAATCCACGCATAGGTCTTCTCGCTGTCAGAGTCAGCTGCAAGCAGACTGTAACCGCCGTCACAGGCTTTGAGAGAGAAATAGATTTTTTCAGGTTTTACAATTTCCTTGAAAACCTGACTGGTAATGTAAGAAGAGAAATTCTCCTTTACAAATTTCTGGAAGGTTTTCGTGGTATAAACTTCTCCGGATACTTCATCAGTGATTCTGTCTCCACGCTCCAGACGGTTCTTGATCAGAGTCAGAACTTCGATCGTCCAGTTGATAAAGGAGATACTGCTGTAGGTCATGCTTTCCTGAAGCTGGTCGATCAGCTTTTTTGTCAGGACATTTGATTTGGCCGCTTCGTTAAAAAGTTCTTCGTTCATAATGTTCCCTCCATAATAAATGTATGTGGTAATTGATAATTTTTATTATAAAGTGCAGTTGTGCAAAAAGCAATGAAAAACAGATGAAACATCATAAAAATTGTATAAAATACACATACTTAGCACTTGCTGTTGCTTGAACCACATATTTTGAATATGTTGCAGAAAAATAGGGAATCAGTTACAATAGAATCAGGTGTGAAATCAGAATTCAAAATAAAGAAGAGAATAAGATCTGCCGGCAGTTCGGGGCAATTGATGGGATGGAAACAGAATGAAGAAGGATAAAGATAAGAAACTGACTTATTTTTTGAGAGCCGCGATGATGGTTCTGACAACGATATTAATCGTATTGTTTCTTGTGATCATGTCGATGGTGGGCAAAATACAGGGAACAGCCAGGGTTGTGAATTATGCGGGACTTGTCCGGGGTGGTACACAGAGGATGGTTAAGCTGGAAATCTCCGGTGCACCGCAGGATAAGATGTATGAGACGATTTCTTCTTACATAGAGGGGCTCCGAAATGGCAGTGAGAAACTGAATTTTGTACGTCTGGATGATGAAGATTTCCAGACTAAGATGGATGAACTGGAAAAATATTTTGATGAATTGAGAAGTGAAATCCTCCTTGTTCGCGAGAAGGGTTATGAGAATACAGAAATTATAGAAAAGAGCGAAAAATTTTTCCAGATCTGTGATGAGGCAGTAGGTTTTGCAGAAGTCTATTCACAGAAAAAAGCGACCGGACTGGATCATCTGGAAAAAATCGTATTGGTTGATATTCTGGGACTGGTATTGATCATTGCTACGGAACTGATAAAGGTGGTACGTTTTGCTGCACAGAATAAGATTTTGCAGAAAAAAGTCTATCTGGATGAGGCGACAGGCCTTCCAAACAAAAATAAGTGTGAGGAGATCCTGAATGAGACGGAGCCGATACCGGTGAATGAGCTGGTGGCAATGTGTGTGTTTGATCTGAACAATCTGCGAACGATCAACAACAATCTGGGACATGACAAAGGGGATGAGTATATTCGCTCTTTTGCAATCCAGCTCCGTGAGGCGGTACCGGAAGAATTTTTTGCAGGTCGTGATGGTGGTGATGAATTTATTGCGGTTCTGAAGGGACTGGACCATGAGGGCGTTCGGAAATGTCTGCAGAACATCCGCAACCAGGCTGCAGAATATTCCAGACAGCATCCGGAAATGCCAATCAGCTATGCAGCCGGTTATGCACTGTCAAGTGACTTTGAAGGCAGTACGATGAGAGAACTCTTCCGTTTGGCTGACAAAAACATGTATATTGATAAAAACCGTGCAAAGATGGAGGAAGCAGCAGAGAAACAGAGGATGAATATTCGTCTTCTGGAAGAAATTACAGAAAAGGGGTTTCAGTTTACGGACTGCATTTATTGCGATGCGCTTTTGGATCAGTATTATGTACTGCGCGCAAGCTCACGATTTTTCCTGGCCGAGGATGGAAGCTATTCCGGAGCTGTTGAGCAGATCGTGCAGGAACTGGGAACGGATGAGAATCGCAAGAGTATGAGAAAGAAATTGCAGATTTCTTATCTTGCAGAACAGATCAAGGACAAAGGCGAGAAGCTGGAGCTTCCATATCAGTACAGGAAAGAGGACAGTATTTGTCGAGGACGAATGACAGCACTGTTTGTAAATAATACCGAAGATGGCAGGCTTCATCATTTCATTCTGGGATTTGAACCATTCCAGAATAAAAATGAAAACACAGCAGATGAAAGGACTCGACTGAATCGATATTATGAACAGCTGAAACAGTCCATTGTTGAAAATGAGAATTATGCGGAGGCACTCCTTCAGACTGCAAATGCAGTCTATACTGTGGATCTGACGAATGATAAGCTGGAGAATGTTTATTATCATGAGGCAGCATTTAAGGTTGAAAATGATATACAGACACCATGTTCTTATAGCGATTATTGCAATAAACGGAGTCGGTATGTGACCGAAGATACTTTGGAGAACTACAGAATCGTTGATTCTTCTTTCAAACTACTGAAGCGATTTGCTACAGGTGCGAAGCAGGTTACAGTAGAATACTGCGAAACGATGGGAAAAGAAAATAAGCCGGTATGGCTGCAGAAAACAGTTCTGATGTCCAGAGATATGGTGTATGATGCGAATACAGATAAAGAGAGTTCCGTAGTCCATGGAATTGTTCTGTTTAAGAATACTTCAGATTTCCATGAAAAGGAACAGCAGGAAAAAGCGCGTTTGCAGATGGCTTATGAAGAAGCGGATTCTGAAAACAGAGCCAAGACGGAATTTATGAATCGCATGAGTCATGATATTCGTACGCCGATCAATGGAATCATGGGAATGGTAGATATCATCCGTAAAAACAGGGATGACCGGGAAAAAGTTGATGACAGTCTGGATAAGATTCAGCTGTCTACCCGACATTTGCTGGAGCTAGTCAGTGATGTCCTCGATATGAGCAAACTGGAAGCTGGTATGTTTGAGATTCATGAAGATGTATTTGATATGAATGAGCTTATGGATGAAGTTGCTGCACTTGTGGATGCTCAGCTGGTTGAATCCGGTATTACACATTGCAAGCACAGAAGTAATATTCAGCATACTGCCTTGAAGGGAAGCTCCCTGCAGCTGCGGCGTATCATGGTCAATCTTCTGAGCAATGCAATCAAATATAATAAATCAAATGGAACAATTGATACATATGCGGAAGAACTTTCCTGTGACGGTACAACCGTGTGGTATGAATTTAAAATCGTTGATACCGGAATCGGTATGAGTGAAGAATTTATAAAAGAACAGCTGTTTAAACCTTTTACACAGGAAAAGAATGACGCCAGAACACTGTACAGAGGAACCGGTCTGGGAATGTCGATCGTCAAGGCGCTTCTGGATAAAATGGGAGGTTCTATAGAAGTAGAGAGTCAACTTGGAGAGGGAAGTACTTTTACTTTCCGCCTTCCGTTTAAAGTTGATGAAAATGCCATCGAAACCAAAAAAGAAGAGCAGAGCTCAGGCGAACAGAAGCTGGAAGGAAAGCAGATTCTTCTGGTTGAGGATAATGAGATCAACATGGAGATTGCAGAGTTCTATCTGAAGGAACTGGGAATTGTGGTTGATAAGGCATGGAATGGCAAGGAAGCGATTGACAAGTTTGAAGAGTCAGCACCGGGAACTTATGATCTGATTCTGATGGATATTATGATGCCGGTTATGGGCGGCAGAGAAGCAGCCCGTCGTATACGGACACTGGAGCGACCGGATGCAGAAACGGTGCGTATATATGCCATGACGGCGCAGGTTTCTTCCGAAAGTGTACATAAATGCCTGGCTTCCGGAATGAATGGACACATTGCGAAGCCGATTGATGAAAGCAAACTCAGAGAAATCCTGACCAGATGTGAAAGCGTGAAAAAGCAGAAGGATTAACATAAAATAGAGATACGATAAAAAGAAATATGTTTTGCTGCTACAGGGAATATCAGGTATTTATGGATGAAGAATAAGATAGATAAAAAAGTTATCAGAATACGTGCAGCGCTTGTTTTTCTGACAATGTTTGGGATTATATGGGGATGTACCCTTCTGGTAAACGAAAATCAAAAAAAGAGAGAACAGTTGAAAGCTGCCTATACTGCAGAATCTACGATAAGCAGAGTAGAAGTTCAATTGAACCGTTATATGGCAGAGTCAGATCTGGTAAAAAAGAGTATTGAAGACGGGCTGATGATCAGCGATGCCCAGTTTGCGCAGTTGTCCCGACTTATGCAGGATGAAGATTATATCATAAAGGCACATGAGATTGCAAAGGACGGTATTGTTTCACAGATATATCCAATACAGGGAAATGAAAACGCAATGGGATTCAATATTCTGGAAGATTCTGAGCGAAAAGAAGCCGCCCGTCTTGCCAGAGACAGTGGAGAATATACGCTTGCGGGTCCGTTTGAGCTGGTCCAGGGAGGAACCGGGGTACTTTTGTTTGATCCGGTTTATCAGATAGATGCACAGGGAAACAAGAAGTTCTGGGGATTTTCTGTTCTTGTTATGGACTGGGAAAAGTTCATCGACAAAATGGAACTGAATAAGCTTGAAGATGCCGGATATCATTATCAGATCTGGAAAAGGGATAATAGGGACAATGAGAAGGTGGTTATTGCACAGTGTGTAAACTTTGAAAAAGAGGATACACTGGAAGTAGCCTGTGAAGTTCCGAATGATACATGGTATTTTGAAATTATTCCGGAGAATGGCTGGATTACCTTAATACAAAGATTATGGGGACTGCTGATCAGTTTTATGTCTTCATTTATTATAATGATCGTTTATCTGCAGTTCAGAATGCGACGCTACAGAGAAAAAATCCATGAGACAGAACTGGAAAAAGCTGTTCATGAGGCGAAAAGTGCGAATGAAGCCAAGACGCGATTCCTGTTCAATATGAGTCATGATATCCGTACTCCGATGAATGCAATCATAGGTTTTGCGGATCTTTTGGAAAAGCACATTGATGAGAAAGAAAGAGTTCGTGATTATATTGGCAAGATTAAAAGTTCCAGTGAATTTTTGTTATCGCTAATCAATTATGTGCTGGAGACAGCCCGAATTGAGAGTGGAAAGACGAGTCTTAAAAAAGAAGTTCGCTGTGCTTCCAGATTGATCGAATCGTTGACAGACGTTTTTGAACCGGAAGTCTACAAGAAGGGACTTACCTACAGTTACACAAAAGACATAGAGCATGAATATGTGATGTGTGATGAGACAAAGGTTCGGGAAATCTTTATCAATATCATTGGAAATTCACTGAAATATACTCCGGCAGGTGGCAAGATCACCATAGATATCAGGGAGATTCCGTTTGACAGGGAAAATTATATTGCATATAAGATTGTAGTTGAAGATACTGGAATTGGGATGAGTGAAGACTATCTTCCACATATTTTTGAAGAATTTTCCAGAGAACATACAAGTACGGAAAGCAAAGTAGTCGGAACAGGTTTGGGGCTTCCTATTGTGAAGGCGCTGATCGATCTGATGGGAGGAACAATAGAAATAGAGAGTGAAGTCGGCAAAGGAACAAAGACGACGGTCATGATTCCATTCGAGATTGCCACGCAGGAGCAGATTCTTGAGGAGCAGCAGAAAGAAAAAGAATTTGTGCCGGAGGACATTAAAGGAAAACGAATTCTGGTTGCAGAAGATAATGAGCTGAATGCAGAAATTGCACTGACGGTTCTTAAAGAAAAGGGATTGCTTGTGGAGCGGGCTGCAAATGGAAAACAATGTGTGGAGATGCTGAAAGAGAAGCCGGCAGATTATTATGATATGATTCTTATGGATATTCAGATGCCGGAAATGGATGGATATCAGGCAACAGAGATGATACGAAATCTTGGGGATTCCAGAGCTGCTGTTCCGATCGTAGCCATGACAGCGAATGCTTTTGAAGAGGACAGGCAGAAGGCACTTGATGCAGGCATGAATGCACATGTATCAAAGCCGGTGGATATGAATGTTCTGTTCCGAGTGATGGCGAAGTTCATCTGATTTCGCTGTCGTTATAATATATGGAAGAAGCACAATAAATAGCTGCATGAGGAGGAGCTGTCCATGATACAGCAGAAAAAGATTAATGTTGAAAGAATTCTTCGCGTCAACAGAGTAGGAGCATGGAGAATAGAAATTGAGGATGGTAAAGCACCGAGATTTTATGCAGATGCGGTGATGGATGAATTACTTGGAATCCAGGGAGAAATCTCACCGGAAGAGCGATTTACATTTCATCGGGCACGTGTACATCCGGATGATATGCAGTTATTTCTGGAATATTCAGATAAACTGTCAGAGACAAAATCAGAAATCGTATATCGCTATATTCATCCTACATTTGGAGAGATGTTCGTACGTTGCAGTGGCATAAGAGATAGGTCTGTAGTAGACGGTATTTCTATTATGGGAATACATCAGGACATTTCAGAGACAGCGCGTATGGAGAAAGAAAAAGAGGCAGAACGCCGTCTGGCAGAACTTAATGATACACTCCGTAAAGAAAAGATTGAACAGGAAGATTATTACAAAGAACTGCTGGAAATGCAAAGTTGTGGTGTTCTTGCATATACAATTCCCGGGCATAAGATCATTCATATGAATGCACAGGCTTTGCGCATGTATGGTGTAAAGAGCATAGAAGAAGCACAGTCCAAACTCGGTATTATGCTGAAAAAAGTAATCTATCCGGATGTGGACGTAATAGAGAAGTTGAAAAGACTTCACAAAGTAGATGATATGGTTGATTATGAGTGTATCATCGGAAAAGGTGAGCCGAATGAATGTCATGCACTTGCTACAACGAAAGTAATCCGTGTTCCATCGGGAGAAAGAGCCGTGATCACTACATTTATTGATGTATCAGAGATGGTAGTACTTAAGAATGCACTGCAGAAGGCGGAAGAGGGAAACAGGGCAAAATCATCCTTTTTATTTGCCATGTCGCACGATCTGCGGACTCCGATGAATGCAATTATAGGATATGCAGAACTTATGGAGCGGCATTGGGGAGACAATGAGCTTACGACAAATTATCTGCATAAGTTGAAGGGAGCGAGCCAGTTCCTGCTTGCATTGATAGGAAATGTACTGGAAATTGCCCGTATTGAAAGTGGTAAGGAAACTTTGAATGAAGCACCATGGAATCTGAAGAAAATAAATGATACGTTGGAGATCGTTCTTGACAGAGAAATTCTGAATAAACAGCTACATGTAGCACGAAATATAGAAATTCAGCATGCAGATGTATATTGTGATTCGCTGAAGATTCAGGAGATTATCATGAATCTTGTAAGTAATGCAATTAAATATACACCGGATGGAGGAAAAATAGACGTAGATATCGAGGAAATGGAGGCTGTCGGAGAGGATTCCATAATTCTGCGGATTTGTGTTTCGGATACGGGAATTGGTATCAGCCAGAAATATATTCCACATATATTTGAAGCATTTACACGCGAGAAAAATTCTTCGGAAAGTGGTATAATGGGAACTGGTCTAGGACTGCGTATCGTAAAATCCTTTGTAGATTTGATGGATGGAAGCGTGATCGTACAAAGTGAACCTGGAAAAGGCAGCAGTTTTATTGTTGAGATTCCATGTCGAATCGTATCGGAAGAAAAACGTATTGACCAGGCAGAACAGAGCCTGCCAGAGAACCCTCTGAAGTACAAAAGAATTCTTCTTGTAGAAGATAATGAATTAAATATGGAGATTGCAAGGACAATTCTTCAGGATGCAAAGGCAGAGGTGGAAGTAGCTGCGGATGGCGCGATTGCAGTTGCAATGGTGCAAAAGGCTTCTGCCGGGTATTATGATGTGGTACTGATGGACATACAGATGCCGAAGATGAATGGGTATCAGGCAACAAAGGCGATTCGGAAGCTTCCGGATGAAAGAGCTCAGGTTCCGATCATAGCGATGACCGCAAATGCATTTGAAGAAGACAGGCAGGCGGCATTTGCAGCAGGAATGGATGATTATCTGGCTAAACCGATTGAAATTGATAAATTACTTCGTAAAATAGTAAAGGCATTAAAGAAGAAGTAAAAGATGTCAGATAAGAAAAGTGCAATTTAGACAGAACAGGAGACATCATGGAGATTAAAATTCGGACAGCGAAAGTAGAAGATGCAGAGAAATTGCTCGACATTTACAGCTACTATGTGAAAAAGACAGCGGTGACATTTGAATATGAAGTTCCATCGGTCGAAGAGTTTCAGGAACGAATCCGGCATATTTCTTCTCATTATCCATATCTTATCGCAGAGGAAGAAGGAGAAATTATTGGCTATTCTTATGCAGACCGTCTGCGTCCGAGGGCAGCTTTTGGATGGGATGTGGAGATGACAATTTATCTGAAACAGGATATACGACGAAATGGTTTAGGACGATATATGTATACTCTTATGGAAGACATCCTGAGAGAGCAGGGCGTTGTAAATGCTGTCTCATTGATTACAAAGCCGACAGATGAATATTCTGATTTTAATAGTGTACAGTTTCATGAAAAAATGGGATATAAGCATGCTGGTGAGCTGAAAGACTGTGGCTATAAATTCAATAGATGGTATGCACTCTTGTATATGGACAAACAGATTGGAATTCCACAGGAAGAGATGCCGCCAATCAGAGATTTTGACGAAGTGCGGGAAAAATTTGGCCTGTAGATTTTTCACGAGGAGAAAGTTTATTATGTGCTATAAAAACGGAGGTTTGAATGATTTACAAGAAAGTTGAGATTAAAGTAGAAGGTTATCAGGAAATCGCGGATTTGTATACCTATATTCTGGACAATTCGGTGGAAATGCGTCCGAATCGAAAGCGCCCGGTCATCGTGATCTGCCCGGGTGGCGGTTATACAATGACCTCTGACAGGGAGGCAGAACCAATTGCCATGCAGTATCTTGCAAGAGGATACCATGCAGTGATCCTTCGTTACAGTGTAGCCCCGGCGAGATATCCACTGGCACTTCTGCAGCTTGCGAAGTCTGTCGCATATTTAAGAGAACATGCAGAAGAATTTCATATTGATACTGCTAAAATTATCCTGCAGGGATTTTCGGCGGGTGCCCATCTGGCTGCAAGTCTTGGGGTATTCTGGAAGGAACAATTTATCTCCGAAGTATTACATACAGAAACAGAAATAGTGAGACCGAACGGCATGATCCTCAGTTATCCGGTCATTTCCTCCGGGAAATTTGCACATACGGGGTCTTTTGAGGCATTGCTTGGAGCTGACAGCAGTGATCCTGAAAAAAGAAAAAAGCAGTCGCTGGAATTTCAGGTAACAACGGATACTCCGCCGACTTTTCTCTGGCATACGGTCACGGATGATTGTGTCCCGGTTGAGAATTCCCTGTTATTTTTTGAGGCATTGCATAAATACAAAGTGCCGGTAGAACTACATTTGTACCCGACAGGTGTTCACGGGCTCAGTCTTGCAAATGAAGAGACAAGTCATGAAGATGGTGGATGTATTCAGCCGGAATGCCAGTCATGGATGGAACTTGCGTGTACATGGATCAGGAATTTATAAAAAAAGAAAAAGGTGTTCCATAAATCGGAAGGCCTTTTTCTTTTTGTGAAATTTTTTGTAACGTTTCCCATACATATATCGTCATATATGTGAAGGAGGACAAAACTGGTAGAGAGAGGAGAAACAAATGCTGAATATTCAGGAAGTATATGAGCAGTATTTTACTGTCGTATACCGTTATCTGCTCTCGCTTTCGCACAATACCCATATTGCAGAGGAACTGACGCAGGAAACATTCTTCAAAGCACTGAAAAAAGTCGACGATTTCAGAGGTGACTGTGACCTGCGTGTATGGCTTTGCCAGATTTCCAAAAACACGTACTATGACTATCAGAAGAAAAATAAAAAGTATGTACCGGAGTCTCAGGAAGGAACAGAAGATATTTTTACATCCGATCTGCTTCAGAATTTTTCGGATAAAGAAACTGCTTTTCAGGTTCACCAGGTTCTGCACAGACTTTCGGAACCGTACAAAGAAGTTTTTTCCCTTCGTGTGTTTGGAGAACTGTCATTTGGTACAATTTCCTCGCTGTTTGGCAAAAGCGAAAGCTGGGCAAGAGTTACTTATCACAGAGCATGTAAAAAAATCAGGGAGGAATTGGATCATGAAGATCAGTTGTAATATTATTGAGGACCTGCTTCCGCTTTATGTGGACGATATGGTCAGTGAGGACAGCAGACAGCTTGTAGAAGAGCATCTGAAAGCGTGTCCGACATGCCGAAGAATGCAGGAAGAAATAATGAGGGAAAATCATCTGACAGATGTTAAAAAAGGCAGTGATTCTGTACAGACAAATAAAATGGAAGCAGAACTGCTCAAAAAAATTCGCTGTAAGATTCGTAAAAAGAGAATTGCGTCGGTACTCCTGGCAGTTGCCATTGTTCTGGCAGCCGGTGGAATCGGGCATTATTGGTATTATGATAAGGAAAATTACATTTCCTGGGACGAGGCAAACATATCTGTAAAGGATGGAAAAGTATATTCTACGGTAAATCCATTGGGAAGGATGAAATCAATTCTGTCCGTAGACCAGAAAAACATGTTTTACATGCTGTCAGAAACCATGTGGACCCACAAAGAATATCCATCCGATTCAAACACAGAAAATGAACTCTGGAATCTGCAGGATTTTCAGGAAGCATATGAACGTGGAGCAGATACAGTTACTGATGAAACATCTTTTCCAACAGGAATTGAACATGTTTATTATGTAGATCCGGAAAATGTAAAAGAGGCTTTTAAACTCTGGGATTATCAGGATGAACCTGAGAAGGCGCAGCAGAAAGAAGAAGAGCTGGCTGCGAAATGCCACCTGATCTGGAGTGCATATTAAAGTGGATTATCATGAGTATTCTTCTGACAGTGGCGGCAGAATTCTTAAGCAGCCCATGCTATCATAGTTCTTTTGTAATCTAATCATAGAATCCGGTACAGCTTTGTGGTAAGATAGAACAAAAAGCAAGAAAGGACTGCACCAGAATGGGAAATTATCTGAATCCGGATAACAGCAAATTTCAGAGAGCGGTAAATTCTGATATTTATGTGGATAAAACAGGACTGATAAAATATACGAATCGTGTAATAAATACCATGCAGGCATATGTCTGTGTCAGCAGACCGAGACGTTTCGGAAAATCTATGGCGGCAGATATGCTGACTGCGTATTACAGCAGAGGGTGCGATTCCAGAGAATTGTTTGCAGGCCTGGAAATTGTGAAAGATGAAAAATTTAGCAGCTACCTGAATAAATATGATACAATTTTTCTTAACATTCAGGAATTCTTAAGTCGAAGTTCAAACGTGCAGGAACTGCTTACCAGAATAAAACAAAGAGTGATCCGGGAACTTACAAGACAGTACCCGGATGTGGAGTTGTTTGATCCGGAAGATCTGGCAGAGACTATGCAGGATATATATGCAGAAAGTAAATGTCCTTTTGTGCTTATTATAGATGAATGGGACTGTATTTTTCGAGAATTTAAAAATGATAAAGAAGCACAGGAAAAATATCTGGATTTTTTGCGTGATTTAATTAAAGATAAAAGTTATATTCATCTTGCGTATATGACAGGAATTCTTCCAATCAAAAAATATGGTACGCACAGCGCATTGAATATGTTTGATGAATTTTCTATGATCGATCCGGGTCCATTGGCTTCTTATGTTGGATTTACAGAAGAAGAAGTAAAAAAACTCTGTGAAGAGTATCATATGGAACTCGGTGAGATCAGAAACTGGTACGATGGATATTCTTTTGAGGAAGTTCCTTCTGTATATAGCCCCAAATCTGTAGTCAGTTGCATGAGACTTGGCAGGCTGGGAAATTACTGGAACCAGACAGAAACGTTTGAGGCTTTGAAGCTTTATATTGACATGAATTTTGAGGGACTGAGAGATGATATCCTGAGTATGCTTGCCGGAGAAGAAGTTCCGGTAAATACAGGAAGTTTTACAAATGATATGACAACTTTTCGGACAGAAGATGATGTTCTGACATTGTTGATCCATCTTGGATATTTGGGGTATCATTATTCTGCAAGATCAGTATTTATTCCGAATGACGAAATCCGGGCAGAATATGTGAATGCAGTATCCGTATCAAACTGGGGAGAAGTTTCGAAAGCTCTTAAAAATTCGGCAGATACCTTGCAGGCAATCTGGCAGGGACGTGAAAAACAGGTCGCAGAGGGGATTCGGCAGGCACACTTTGAGACTTCGCATATCCAGTACAATGATGAAAATGCATTAAGTTATACGATTTCTCTGGCACTTTATGCGGCAAGAAATTTTTATACGTTTCATAGAGAATTATCTGGTGGAAAAGGATTTGCAGATCTGGTATTTATTCCGAGAAAACGTTTTATGGATAAGCCGGCATTGGTGGTGGAACTGAAATGGGACAAAGATGCAGCAGGTGCAATTACTCAGATCAGAGAGAAAGAATATTGTAGAAGTCTGGAAGAATATCATGGAAAACTTTTGCTGGTTGGAATTAATTATGACAAAAAGACAAAAGAACACAGCTGTAAGATAGAGGAATACAGGAAATAAATTGTATGAAAAATATTATTGAAATCAACGACATTACTGCACTGGAACTGGATGTTTATGCGAGAACATCCGAGGTGCAGCTTCTTAGATATAATGAGCCAAATCCAGGACTTTTTATTGCAGAGAGCCCAAAGGTGATCGAGCGTGCATTGAAAGCGGGGTACGAACCGCTTTCTTTTCTGGTTGAACATAAAGATCTGGATGGAGAGGCAGGAGATATCCTTGCGCGTTATCCGGAAATCCCGGTATACACAGCAGAATATGAAACACTTGTCAAAATGACCGGTTATGCACTGGCAAGAGGGATGCTCTGCGCCATGAAACGCCGAACACTGCCTTCTGTAGAAGAAATCTGTAAGAACTCCAGACGTGTTGCTATACTGGAAAATATTGTGAATCCGACCAACATAGGGGCGATTTTCCGCAGTGCGGCAGCACTTCATATGGAAGCTGTTCTTTTGACAGGAGGATGCAGCAATCCACTCTATCGAAGAGCGGCCCGCGTAAGTATGGGAACTGTTTTCCAGATTCCGTGGACATATTTTGAGAAAGAAACATCCTGGCCGGAAGAAGGTATGAAGAAAATACAAAATCTGGGATTTAAGACCGTGGCAATGGCACTTCGTGATGATTCCTACAGCATTGATGATCCGGAACTTCTTGCACAGGAAAAACTTGCGATTGTTCTTGGTACAGAAGGAGACGGCCTGGCATCCGAGACTATTGCGGACTGTGATTATACAGTTATGATTCCGATGTCACATGGCGTTGACTCTTTGAATGTAGCAGCTGCAAGTGCTGTAGCATTCTGGGAACTTGGGCGCAGGAGATAAGACAAAAATGGAGAGGAAAATGATACAGTAAATGTTAAAAAGATTTTCAAAATATGTTTTTCAGAGTGTAGCAAGCATGATGGGACAATCAGTCTATATTCTTGCTGATACTTTTTTTATATCGGTAAGTTCTGGCGCAGATGGACTGGCAGTGCTCAATCTGATTTTGCCGGTATTTGGAATGATGTTCGCGATAGGCTCAATGATTGGAATTGGTTCTGCGACGAGATACGGAATCAACAGAGCCAAAGGTGAAGAGGCAGATCATTATTTTACACAGTCACTCAGCTGGGCGATACTTTTTAGTGTTCCATTTATGCTGGTTGGAATTTTCTTTCCGGATAAATTCCTGGCACTTCTCGGAGCGGATGCAGGTCTGATAGAGCTAGGCAGAACGTATTTGCGAATTATTCTTATTTTTGCACCGTTTTTCATGTGTAATTATTCTGTTACGGCATTTGCACGAAATGATTATGCGACCTCAACCGTGATGGCAGGTTCTCTTGCTGGAAGTGCTTTTAATATTGTGTTTGACTATATCTTTATTTTTCCGGTCGGACTCGGATTTTCTGGTGCTGCATTGGCAACAGCATTTTGCCCGATTGTCACTATGTTGGTGTGCTCCAGACATTATCTGAGTAAAAAATGTAATATCGGTTTCAAATGGAAAAAACTGTCCGTGCGACATCTGATTTCCTGTTGTCAGCTTGGTGTTTCTGCATTTGTAGGAGAAATTTCTTCTGCGGTGATCACGTTTATCTTTAATATGCTGATTCTTGGGCTTACCGGAAGTACCGGAGTTGCTGCATATGGAGTGGTAGCGAATCTGTCACTAGTGGGAATGGCGATCATGAACGGAATGGCACAGGGTGTACAGCCACTGATCAGCGAAAGCTTTGGCAAAGGTGCGTTTGATGATGTAAAAAAACTTCTTCACTGGGGTCTGACCTGTGTAGTGGCGATAGAAATTATCATGGTTGCACTGGTCTGGAGTTTTACAGATCCGTTTATTTCGGTATTCAACAGTGAAAATAATCAGCTGCTTTTGGAATATGCGCATGTTGGTCTTAGGTTATATTTCCTAGGATTCTTATTTGCCGGAGTCAATATCGTTCTTGTCGCATATTTTTCTGCAACCGCAAATGCACGTCCGGCGATCATCGGTTCTTTGCTTCGAGGCGTAGTTGCCATTGGAATCTGTGCGATCGTACTTTCCAGAATTTTTGGAATGAATGGAGTATGGCTGTCTTTCCTTACATCAGAAGTGATTACTCTTATAATGGTTCTGATTCTGGCAAGGCACAAAGAAAGCAGGAAAACGAATGCATACGTTTGATATTCTGCTACAGCAGATCGGGCTGTTTATAATCTATATTCTGGCAGGGGTGATCCTTGTCAGAACAAGGGTGCTGAGTTGTGAGACACTGGAGCCAATTTCAAAGTTTGTCTTGAAAATGGCACTTCCGGTGATGGTTTTTATCAACATTACAGATGGGGTAGAGCGGCAGGTGCTGTATGAATCATGGCCGATTTTTGTGATTGCAGCTATTTTTTATATTTTTATGTATGCTGCCGGACGAGGAATGGTTAAGCTGTTACATTTGCAGAAAAACCGTGCAGGAATCTATCAGGCAATGCTGCTGTTCGGAAATATTGGTTTCATAGGCTTGCCGATGATTGCCGGTGTTTTTTCGGAAAAAGGTGTCTTATATGCATCCGTATTTATGATCATGGACCAGTTTATGCTGTGGACTTTGGGTGTAAAGCTATTGTCTCCGGAAGGAGAAGGGTGGTTTGCCTTGAAAAAACTGGTCAATCCGGCGACGGTGGCGATCTTACTTGGAATGATCCTGATGCTCGCACAGGTGCGGATACCGGCACTTCTGGATACTGCTTTGCAGAAGATAGGTTCTACGGCATCACCACTTGCCATGATTTATGTTGGCGGCATTTTTGCAGGGATTTCTTTTCGAAGATATATACGGGAAATCTCACTGTATGGGATTGTTCTGGTAAAGATGATCGTAGCACCAATCCTTTTGTTCCTGATTCTTGGAATCTTTCCGGTCGGCGAGGAAATCCGGATGGCGATGGCGCTGATTGTGGGAATGCCGACAATGACAGCAGTCGTCATGATGGCGAATGCATCCGGACTCGATGGGGATTATGCGCTGGGCGGTGTGTTTGTCACGACGGTTTGTGGAATAATGACATTGCCGATGGTATGCTGGATATTACAAAATATAAGATAAGATGTATAAGAAGAATAGTGCTTTTTATTCATAATAGTTCTGGAAGCTGTTTGGGGAAGAAAGCGACTGTTCTTCTTTTTTATTATTTTACCAAAATCAAGTAAGTTCCCTGCTTCAATTGCGAATATCTGCTTGACTTTCAAAAGGGCTAAACGATTTATCTTCTCAACAAGGAAGCGGGAAAAAGCTTGCATGGCCATGAGAATTAGTTTATACTAACTACAGAGTTAGATGAAGAAAACTCTTGCGTGAATAAATCAGATGGACTACAGCACTGAACTTGGAACGTCTTCTGATGAGTAGTAGAAAGGGGAATTGGTCATGTACCTTGAAATCGAAAAAGTAGTAGGAAGAGAAATCCTGGATTCCAGAGGAAATCCGACAGTAGAAGCAGAAGTGTATCTGCTGGATGGAACCGTAGGAAGAGGAACTGCACCGAGTGGAGCATCCACAGGTGAGTTTGAAGCCCTGGAACTCAGAGATGGAGATAAAGCACGCTATCTTGGAAAAGGTGTACAGAAAGCAGTTGAAAATATCAATACAACTATTAATGATGCAATTGAAGGGCTCGATGCAAGTGACATTTATGCAGTAGATGCGGCAATGATCGCAGCAGATGGAACAAAAGATAAATCCAAACTGGGTGCCAACGCAATTCTTGCAGTTTCTATTGCATGCTGCAGAGCAGCAGCTACGGCACTGGAGATTCCGCTGTATCGTTTTCTCGGAGGTGTATCTGGAAATCGTTTGCCAGTACCGATGATGAATATTGTAAACGGTGGGTGCCATGCACTTTCATCTGGACTGGATGTGCAGGAATTTATGATCATGCCGGTTGGAGCACCTTCTTTTAAAGAATGCTTAAGATGGTGCGCAGAAGTGTTCCATGCGTTGGCTTCTATTCTGAAAGAACGCGGACTTGCAACATCCGTAGGAGATGAAGGTGGATTTGCTCCGGCGCTGAAATCAGATGAAGAGGCAATTGAGACGATTCTGGAAGCCGTGAAGAAAGCTGGATATGAACCAGGAAAAGATTTTAAGATCGCAATGGATGCAGCTTCTTCTGAATGGAAGAGTGAAAAGGGAAAAGGATATTATAAACTGCCAAAAGCAGGTACAGAATATACAGCAGAAGAACTTATTGAACACTGGGCTAAACTCTGCGAGAAATATCCGATTATTTCCATCGAGGACGGTTTGGACGAAGAAGACTGGGAAGGATGGCAGAAACTTACTGCAAGACTGGGAGATAAAGTACAGCTTGTTGGCGACGACCTGTTCGTAACAAATACGGAAAGACTTGCCAAAGGTATTGAGCTTGGAGCGGGAAATGCGATTCTGATCAAGCTGAACCAGATTGGTTCTGTTTCTGAGACATTGGAAGCCATTAAGATGGCACATAAAGCAGGATACACAGCAATTTCTTCACATCGTTCAGGAGAAACCGCAGATACAACGATTGCAGATTTTGCAGTTGCACTGAATACCTGCCAGATCAAAACCGGTGCACCAAGTCGTTCGGAGCGTGTGGCAAAATACAATCAGCTTCTCCGCATTGAAGAAGAACTTGGCGCAAGTGCCGTATATCCGGGCATGAAAGCATTTAATGTAAAACAGGATTAAAAAAAATTACCTTCTAAAGCAGAACAGATCCCCGGCAGCAAGCCAGGGATCTGTTTTTATCTCTATATCACATGGGAGAGTCCTTTTTGCAGGGCAAGGATCTTATTATAAATTGCATCAGCCAGTGCGGCATGACCTTTTTCATCCATATGTTCACGGTCAGTAACACTTGGAGCAGCAAAATCAGATGCGTTTAAGAAGGCAGCATGATTTTGGAGTGCAATCTTGCGGTATTCATTAGCCAGATTTCTGGAAACCGCTACAGAAGCTGCATCAAATTCCGGATCAAATATTTTCATCATAACGTCCGGATTTATCCGGCTTATATCCCCAGGTATTCGAATCACCAAAGCATAAGATATTCATAAGATCACGCTCCTTAACCAAATAAAATCATACAAACATACCAAATAAATATGCTGATATAATAAAGGTATTTCATTGAATTGTCAATGATAATTTTCAGAAATGAAAAGATGGTCATTTTGTTTTTTAGGGGAGATAGAATTTAGAAAATGGTTAATTAAATATTGCAGATCAGGAAAAAAGAGAATATAATGGATACAAGTTAAATAAAACTAACTTAAATCATGAAAAAACTATTTCATGGATATAGCATATACTGTAAACAGAAGGGCATTTTGATTGGGGTGTCTGAATGACAATCATAAAATGCGCAAGGGAGGAGAAGAATGAATTTAAACGTATTTTATGGAATTTTGATTCCGTTTATCGGCACATCAGCCGGTGCGGCCTGTGTCTTTTTTATGAAAAAAGACCTGAACCAGTGGGTACAGCGCTGTCTGACCGGGTTTGCTGCGGGTGTCATGGTAGCAGCATCTGTGTGGAGCCTGCTGATCCCTGCACTTGAACAGTCAGAAGGAATGGGAAAGCTCTCTTTTGTACCGGCAGCAGTTGGCTTCTGGGCAGGGGTGCTATTCCTGCTTTTGTTGGATCATATTATTCCACACCTGCATCAACAAACAGATAAGGCGGAAGGACCGAAGAGTCGTCTGCAAAAAACGACTATGCTTATATTGGCAGTTACACTTCATAATATCCCGGAAGGAATGGCAGTCGGTGTCGTTTATGCTGGTTATCTGACCGGAAACGTGCAGATTACGTTGATGGGGGCACTTGCACTGTCACTTGGAATTGCAATCCAGAATTTCCCGGAGGGGGCGATTATTTCCATGCCTCTGCGTTCTGAGGGAATGGGAAAAACAAAGGCATTCATTGGTGGTGTTTTATCAGGAATCGTGGAACCGATTGGGGCAGTGATCACAATCCTGGCAGCAGGACTGATCGTCCCGGCATTGCCATATCTTCTGAGCTTTGCGGCGGGAGCCATGCTCTATGTTGTTGTGGAGGAACTGATCCCTGAGATGTCTGCCGGGGAACATTCGAATATTGGAACGATTTTCTTTGCAGTTGGATTTACGCTAATGATGATATTAGATGTGGCATTAGGATAAGAATAAAAAGGGCAATACAAAGTGCATAGGAAAAGATAGTGTGCAAATTATACAAAAAACAGTAAGTAAAATTGTGAAATATGTTTAAATCTAAGGTTGTTATTTTGCTTGAAAAGTAGTAAAACATTAGATAAATAAAAAAGAGAAATGCATCGAACAGGACAGGTCACAAAAGGAAACCGGATTACAGAGAGCCGCTGATGGTGAGAAGTGGCAGAAAGTATTTTGTGATATCACCCGGGAGCATCCTACTGAATTTTGAGTAAGCTGGGACGTAGTCTTCACGTTACAGAAGAGACTGTTTACAGAGACAGTAACAAGAGATCATATTTAGTAATAGATATGGTAATACAAAGTGGTACCACGGAACATTCCGCCTTTGTTATCCGAACGGATAACAAAGGCGTTTTTTATATAAACCATACCAAAAGAAAAGGGGAAAGATTATGAGTGGAATTTTAATGATGGTAATAGCCATAGTAGTGCTTGGTGGAGCATATCTTCTGTATGGCCGTTATCTCCAGAACAAATGGGGAATTGACCCAAAAGCAAAAACACCGGCATATGAAATGGAAGATGGAGTGGATTATGTACCGGCAGATACCAATGTAGTATTTGGTCATCAGTTTGCATCAATCGCAGGTGCGGGTCCGATCAACGGACCGATTCAGGCTGCAATTTTTGGATGGCTTCCGGTAATGCTCTGGATTCTGATCGGTGGTGTCTTTTTCGGAGCCGTACAGGATTTTGCTTCCATGTATGCATCTGTAAAGAACAAAGGACGTACAATCGGATATATCATTGAAGAATATATTGGTAAATTAGGAAAGAAATTATTTCTTCTGTTTTGCTGGCTGTTCTGTATCCTGGTCGTTGCAGCATTTGCAGATGTTGTAGCAGGAACCTTTAATGGATTTGCGACAAACGATGCAGGAGTCGTTACAAAAGTAGCCGCAAACGGCGCGGTTGCAACTACTTCCATGTTATTCATATTAGAAGCAGTTGTACTTGGATTTTTCCTTAAATATACAAAGTTTAATAAATGGATCAATACAGCTGTTGCAATCGTATTATTAGTAGCAGCAATTGCACTAGGACTGAATTTCCCAATGTACGTAAGCCTTGGAACATGGCATATCATTATATTTGCATATATTCTGGTTGCCAGTGTTGCTCCGGTATGGGCTTTGCTTCAGCCGCGTGATTACCTGAACAGTTATCTGCTGATATTTATGATTGTCGGCGCTGTTATTGGTGTATTTGTAGCAAATCCATCCTGTAATCTTAAAGCATTTACAAGCTTTAATGTAGACGGACAGTATATGTTCCCGATTTTATTTGTAACAATCGCCTGTGGTGCGGTTTCCGGTTTCCATTCTCTGGTATCTTCCGGTACGGCATCCAAACAGATCAAAAATGAAAAGAATATGCTGCCGGTTTCCTTCGGCGCAATGCTTATGGAAAGTATGCTTGCGATCATCGCACTGATTGCAGTTGCATCTTTTGCAGATGGTGAAGCTGCTGCACAGGGACTGACTACTCAGCCGCAGATCTTTGCAGGAGCAATCGCAAACTTCCTTTCAGTAGTTGGTCTGCCACATTCATTGGTATTTACACTGATCAACCTTGCTGTATCCGCATTCGCACTGACATCCCTTGACTCTGTGGCCAGAGTAGGACGCCTTTCCTTCCAGGAGTTTTTCCTTGATTCTGATACAGATGAGGAAAATATGAGTCCGTTCCTGAAAGTAGTAACGAATAAATATTTTGCAACCGTCATCACACTGGTACTTGCCTATATGCTTACCAAAGTCGGATATGCTGAGATTTGGCCACTGTTTGGTTCTGCAAACCAGCTGTTATCCGTACTTGCACTTGTTGCGTGTGCTGTATTCTTAAAGAAGACCAAACGTCAGGGCTGCATGCTCTGGATCCCGATGGTATTTATGATGGCAGTTACCTTTACAGCACTTGGAATGACGATCACAAAACTTTCAAAAGCACTGTTCTCAACAGGCCTTGATCTTGGAAATACATTACAGCTTGTATTCGCAGTATTACTTCTGATCCTTGGTGTGCTGGTAGCAATTCAGGGCGTTAAGAAACTTCTTGAAAAACAGGAAGCATAATATAAAAATAAACAAAGAGCAGCATACCGGCGTAAAATGCGGGTGTGCTGCTCTTTTACTGTGAACTGAATTTTATGAATTATAAATCAACAGCAGTATGAGGATTTACCACTCCTCTGTAGATATAGAAGATACCGCCGAAAAAACCAAAGATCAGACCTGCATAGCCGCCGGAACAAAGAATAACCGTTGTCTTGACTAAGACGGCGGCATTCTGGAGGAGTGGACAGATCAGAGCACCGATAAGGAGTCCGATAGCTGTCCAGCCAAGCACCAGAACAGGGAGAAAAACGGATGCGGTAGAAGATTTTTTTGAATGTTTGCTGACATAGTTCCATATTGTTTTATACATTGTAATCCCTCATTTCTTAATGAAAAGTAATTGTTTTTTGATTTGTTTTCATTATAGCGAGGGATTGTAAAATACAAATACGGAGTAATGAAAAATTTTTGTAAAAATTACAATTCCATATCATGTGATTTTTTCTTACTTCTGGCAGGCTAATTGATTTTGTTGCAAAAAAGAAAAGCAATTGGCATAAAATAGAATAGACAGATATCTGAAAAGAGAGTATTTATGCCGGATCAGAAACTTGATAATCTTTTAAACCTTGCAATGGATGCTACGCCACAGGAGCGGGCGAAGTCGGAAAATCTGAATGTCGGATATGATTCTACGACCAGGCTGTGGGATGTGATCGTAAAATACAGTGAACCGGAAAGAGGACTTGGTGGTGATGGAATTCAGGTAGTTCCGCTGCTTGGCGGTTATGCTGTGGTTACTTTACCGGAAACGGAGCTTGATGCATACTCTGACAGAGAGCAGGTGGAATTTATAGAAAAGCCGAAAAGACTTTATTTTGAGACTTTTGAAGGGAGAGAGGCGAGCTGTATCCTGCCAGTACAGGCTGAGTTAAATGGGCTGACCGGTGAGGGGATTCTGGTCGGTATTGTTGATTCCGGAGTAGACTATTTTCATCCGGATTTCCGAAACGAGGACGGCAGCAGTCGGATTCTGCGATTATGGGATCAGAGTGTGAATGGAAATCCACCAGAAAGTTATGTGACAGGAACAGAATATACAAAAGAAGAAATAGATAAGGCGCTTGCACTTGAAGAAACTGAGGGCAGGCGTCTTGTTCCGTCCAGGGATTTCAGTGGACATGGTACTGCAGTTCTTGGAATTGCAGCGGGAAATGGGAGAGCATCAGGTGGAGTGAACCGTGGTGTTGCGTATGAAAGTGAACTTCTGGTTGTAAAGATGGGAAATGCACGAGAAAATTCTTTTCCAAGGACAACGGAACTGATGGAAGGGATCGATTATCTTGTCCGACAGGCAGTGCAGATGGGGAAGCCGATTGCTATCAATATCAGTTTTGGAAATAACTATGGTTCCCATGAGCCTTATAATTAAGGGAAACATAAAGAAAACACTGATATTTCCTGTGTTTTCAGGGCATTCAGTGTTTTATTCAGACTCATGATCAGTTGGTGTTTTGGTCTTATAATATTCGGTCAGAATCATATTGATCTGCTGAGAACGTGTACGATAGTTCTCTTTCGCATCCTTATCAATTTTAGCGACCAGTTCTTTGGACAAGGTAGTATAGACCTGGATGTTATTAGGATTAAGAGCCATGTGGCACCTCCGGTTCGATTTAGTAGCCTTATTTTAACATAATTCTTTTGGAGGAGCAACGTTATGGGTGAATCGACAGGATCGTGAAAGAATGGAAGCTCTTGTGCCGTAGGTGCGGGAAAGTCTGGGGATTAACAAGAAAATAAAATCTGGTGATCAGATGGCATAAGTCGGTGTAGTAAATAACATTCGGAGTGTTGCGGAAAATCTTGTGTTGGATGAATTGATTTGCAAATAACAAAAGTAGCTGAACAGGTACAGGAATTTACTGTCTTGTTCAGCTTTTATTTTGTTTCTAATGTTATTTTAAAGTGCCGTGTTTTTCTTCGTGTCTGGCAATCGCCTGACGGATCAAATACAGCACTTCTCCATTGATGGAACGTCCATCGAATTCGGCAAGACTTTTTAACTTGCTATGAGTTTCAGAATCTAAAATGTGATAAATGGACTTGTTTTAAGTACACTATATTTTGGGCTATGGAGAGATATGTTATGCATAAAAGAGAATGGCATGGTAAATATTGTTTGTAATTGACTGTATGAAATATACGGAGTGGAAGGAAGGAAAGAAAGCAGAAGGAATCCTTGCAGCATGTACATCACTGGCACAGAAGATTGATGCAGCAATTGCAATGTTTTTAACAGGTGCAGTATTACAGGCATTTGGATACGTCGGAGGACAGGCAGTTCAATCACAGAGTGCATTAAACGCAATTTATGGAATGTATATTATTTTACCAATTATTATTATGGCAGGAGCTTTCATATGTATGTATTGTTATAAACTGGATAATAAGCTTCCACAGATAGAAGAAGAATTAGAAGAAAGAAGGGCGAAGAAGATTGATTGAATTTAACAGTAACTGGATGTTTTCAAGAGATGTTAGTAGTATGATGGGAACTTTATATGGAGAGCAGAATGTTCCGGTAGAAGTTATGCTTCCTCATGATGCGATGGTGTTGGAGGAGAAGAATGAAAATAATCCAACTGGAAATGCCGGAGCTTTTTATCCGGGAGGAAATTATCTGTATACAAAAACCTTCTATATGCCGGAAGAAAATATTGGGAAGACAATTCTTCTGGAATTTGAAGGAATTTACAGCCGCTGGTATACGGGTTCGGGAATCTATCGCCCGGTGAATATGTTGATTGGAAATGAAGCACACATCAAGCAGGATGGGTTGCAGATTACAACACCTGAGGTTGATACGGAAATATCTACTGTAGAGACTAAAATTCTGGTCAGATATGATGGAGCAAAACGTGTGAAAGCGTGGCTGGAGACAGAGATACATGATGAAGACGGAAATGTAGCTGCATCTGAGAAAACACCGGTGACCCTTTACAGAGGAACTGATACAGTGGTCAGACAGAGAATCTTTGTTTATGAACCGAAACTCTGGTCATTAGAATCACCAAATCTGTACAGCTGATGAAAGAGGCTGGCTTTAATTCCATAAGAATGGCACACAATCCAGCATCCAGCGACAGACCAGTCCATTATTCAATGAAAAATCACTGCTTTCCGGACTGTCCATAAAATCTTCAAATATTTCGTATAAAAATTCAGGCTGACTCATCTGGTTACTTTCGCTGATATGATCTTTTAAGCATGTCATTATGGAACTAAAATCACATCGATCCAATCACAATCCCACCTTTACCTATCATTTCTGTTTGCATCTGGTACTAGATTTCTTATATTTTAACAGAAACATATGTTCTGTACAATAGACTTTCCGCATTGTGAACGACAATGGCAGATCACAGTCAATCAGCACTCAATTATCATTCAATGCTGTCTGTTAAATAAAAAGTTAGAATCAAGTCAGGCTTTCGAAAGCTGAATTCAAATCATACAGAACTTTTGTACAATCCTGCCGGCATAGGATGTAAAGAAGACTGTATGCTGAAGGAGGCATATAGCATGAATACTTTATTTGTTCCTGCGGAGCAGACAGTGAAGTTAATAAAAACACAAGGTGAGGATCACGTTTATGAAGAACCTGACAAGATTGATAATATAAGTTATGAGCATGAAGGATATCAGATCCGTGTACATTTCAGTGGAAATAAAACATTAAAACAGTGTATACAGAACCTGACGGAACGGAAATTTGGATGTTGATTTTCTCCATTTTCTATTGCAAGATAAGGACAATTAAAGACAATGACTATACAAGACTAAAGAAAAGAGGGATTGGATGTATCAGGCAGGAATTTATTGTCGTATTTCTATAGAGGAGCAGAAAAAAGCGGGTGAATACAGCAACAGTATTCACTCTCAGATCCAAATGGCAAAAGACTATATTGCGGATCATAGTGATGTTGTGGAAGTAAAGATTTATGCGGATGACGGAGCTTCGGGAAGTAATTTTGAAAGAGCAGAATTTCGAAGAATGCTGGCAGATATCGAGCTGGGTATCATCAATATGGTGATTCTGAAAGACGTATCACGATTGGGAAGAGAACACATAGACACCAATTATTACCTGGGAAAATATTTCCCGGAAAAACGAGTCCGGGTTGTATCCATTTTGGATCATTATGATTCTTCTGTTGCTACTCATAATGAGCTGCTGGAAATTAAGACATTGTTAAATGATATGTATCTGAGAGATACATCAAAAAAAATCAAGACTATCATCCAGACCAAAAGAAGCATGGGAGAATATACTCCGAAAGAGCCCCCATTTGGTTATGTGAAAAGCAAAACAATCCGAAATCACCTGGAGGTGGATGCTTATGCGGCAAAAGTCGTTAGCAGGATTTACAGAATGTATCTGAGTGGTTTCGGATGCACGGTAATTTGCAGAGTTTTGAATGAAGATCATATTCCCTCTCCGGCTAAGTATAAAAAAGAGGTTTTGAATAGTGGATATGCATGGAAGACAGGGAAAGGTTTATGGACACCAGCTACCGTGAGAGGCATTTTGAAAAATCCGGTGTATATGGGTGCGATCGTACTTAGAAAATATGATAAGCCTTCGTATAAGTTGAGTTATCGGAAAGCAATCCCGTTGGAAGAACTGGAACTGGTTCCGGATTCTCATGAACCAATTATTTCAAAAGAAGATTTTGAAAAGGCACAGGAAATAAGAAAGGAGCACCGTGTTCCCTATTTTGATAAAAATAAGGAACCGCATAAATATGTCGGACTGCTCTTTTGCGGTAAATGTAAGACAGCTATGCGGAAACGATATCTTGCTTCGTATAATGGATATGACGGATATATGTGCGGATTTCATCAAAAGATGGGGCAGAATTATTGTGAATTGAATCATATCACATTTGAGAAACTGGATGAACTGGTTGTATTTGCGATTAATCAGCAACTGAAGCAAATGAAGAGTGATCTCAAAAACATGGAGTCCCATATGGCGCAAAGAAAACCGGAAACAGATAAGCAGATTGCCGGATTAGAGAAAAAAATAGAGAAAAATGCGGAATATCGAAAAAAAGCATACGAGAAATTTATGGATGATGTCCTTACTAAAGCAGAATATCTGGAATTAAAGCAGATATATGAAAATGAGAACAAGCAATATCAGAAAGAACTGCAGGACCTGAAAAAAACAGAGCAGGAACAAACAGAAACTGTAAGGGATGCAGAAAAATGGTTGAGAAATTTCAGTCGGGGAAAATTGACAGTAAAGCAACTGTCAAGAGAGATTCTTTCGGAGTTCATTGATCGGATTTATGTATATCCGAATCAGAAAATTGATATCTATTTCAAATTTGTTTCTGAGAATGGTTCCACAAAAAAATAATACAGAAAGACAGGGTGATATGATGTATCAAATGGCGGCGTACTGTCGTCTCTCAAAAGACGACGGAGAAAATAAGATCAGTGAAAGTATTGAAAATCAGCTGAAACTGATCCGTGAGTATGTGAGTAAGTCAGACGATCTGGAGATTGCGGAGATTTATATTGATGATGGATACTCCGGACTTTACTTCGCAAACAGACCAGAATTTCAGCGGATGATGGAAGACATCTATAAAGGTAAAATCCAGGGAGTGATTACAAAAGATATTTCCCGTCTTGGGCGTGAACATATCGAAACCAGTAATTACATAGAGCGTGTGTTTCCTTCTCTCGGTATTCGCTATATCGCAATTCTGGATGGAGTGGATTCTGTTTCACACAGCAATGAAGAATTGGCACAGTTTAAGACATTATTTAACGATATGTATAGCCGGGACATCTCCAAAAAAATCAGAGGTGCGCTTTCCGCACAGAAAAAACGAGGTCAGTTCATGTCTGGATTTGCTCCATATGGGTATATCAAAGATCTGGAAGATAAACATCACTTCCTTGTGGATGAAGAAGCTGCAAAGGTGGTACGGAAGATATTTTATATGTATCTGGAAGGCTACTCCAGAGATGGAATAGCAAAAAAGCTGAATGCAGAAGGAATCCTGACACCATCGGAATATAAAAGAAAGGTTCAGGGATTAAAGTATTCTAATGCACAGGAAAAAGCAGGAGCCAAAGGTTGGACATACCCAACCATCAATGTGATTTTAAGAAACAGGGTCTATACAGGGGCTATGGTCCAGCATAAGTCGGAAAAAATATCCTATAAGGTTGAAAAATATCATTATATTCCAGAAGAACAACAATATATAGTGGAAGGAATGCATGAATCGATTATCAGCAAAGATACTTTTGAACAGGCTCAGCAGATTATGAAAAGACGGACACGGACACCGGGATTCCACAGTGAGATCAAGAAAGTGAATCCCTATGCAGGCATTCTTGTCTGTGGGGACTGTGGATATAATCTTCAGAGAGTTAGCTGCAGGGATGGTTATGAATGTGGCTCCTATCATAAAAAAGGAAATACCTTCTGTTATTCACATTTCATTAAGAAAGAAACCCTGGATTCCATTGTGAAGAATGAGATTCAAAGACAAGCGAAACTGGCATTGAAAGAAAGTGATGAGGACGAAATATTAAAAGCAGCAGATCGCAGAAAGGAGGTAGAACGGAGATGTGAGGAAGCAGACCAGCGGATAGAACGCCTGCAGAAGGAATTGGCTGGGGTTCAGAAATACAAAAAGAAAACCTATGAAAATTATGTGGATGGTGTCCTGGATAAAGAAGAATATCTCTCTTATAAAGCTGAATATGAAAAACAGGATCAGGATATCCGAGAAAAAATCCGGCATGCAGAGCAGGAAAAAGACAACTTTGAAGAAACTGAAGAAAGTTTTGAAAACTGGATTGAAAAGTTTATCAAGTACGGTACCCTGTCGGAAGTAACAAGAGAAATCGTGACGGAGGTAATTGATAGAATTGTTGTGAGCAGGGATAAGAGTATTGATATTGTATTTAAGTATCAGTCGCCGTATCCATCTGGAAAACAGGCAGTTTAAGAACTGCAGATTTTTTTGCAGACTTTTTCTACTGGTTATAATGAACACATGAAATTTATAACTAAATATTTGGTGTATACTTGCTGCATTTATCAGAGGAGAGAAGCCGGTATGCATGAGGGGTGATCCCGGTCAATGACCGGAATGATCTGTGAAAATGAGAAACAGAGGAAAAGCCAAGATTCTCACTAATCTCTGCAATACAATAGTTGGTATAGCGCAGCATATTCTGTGCTTCCGTTATCTTATTTGCAATGATATACGAATGTAATGTTTTCCCTGTTTCTGATTTGAAAAGGCGGCATAAATATTCTTTGCTATATCCCATGTGGTCTGCAATGTCGGCTAAAGACAGCGGTGAATATAGATAAGTAGAAATAATATTCATCATTTTCAGAATCAGAGGATGCGTGCTTGATACAGATTTCAGTTTTGCAATTCTGGAGGCGTAGTCCATCATCATCTGAAATATAAAAATATAAATTTCATCGGGATTTTTATAGGATGTGAGTCTTTCAATATAGGCCTCGTAGATCGCGCTAGCAAGCTGCAGATTCAGCCCTGCATCAACAGAAATGTGACGGGTGATACTGGCGGCAGATATGAAAGTCAGCTTTGCGTCCTGTAAAGTTCCGCTTTTCTTTTGAAGAAGATTAGTGTTTTCATCCTCAAATAATAAAACATATTCCGCAATTTTCCGCGGTTCACCATTCTTAATAAATTCAGTAAGCCGAGATTCAACCAAAAGCGAGGCTTGTTCACGACTCTTTTCTTGGATGCTTTCATACAGGGAGTTGGCTAATTCCCCGCCTAAAAATGTTTCATGACCATGGGAGGTTTTCATTTTATTATAAATCCTTTCCTTCAATTTAAATATAAATCTGTAGTTATGGGCAAGCTTATGTGAGTTTAAATCTGTTCATATGAGTATCATAATATCAATATTATATAATTAATATCAATATTATGCAATTCCTAAATCGGAGAAAGACTATAATGTAACACATAAAGAAAATCAGAAGTAATTTTCAGGAGGGTAAGATGATCCAACAAAATTTTAATGCTGATTGGAAATTTTATAAAGAAGGGGAAGAAACGAAAAAGATAACTCTTCCTCATGATGCTATGCTCGAGGAGAAAAGGATACCGGATCTGATTGCCGGTGAAAATTCGGCATATTTCCCCGGGGGGAAATATGCCTATGAAAAAGATTTTAATATACCAGAGGAAATGGAATGCGTACAGTTATATTTCGACGGGATTTATCAGAAGGCAAAAATTAAATTAAACGGAAAACAGATCGCGGAACAGATGAATGGATACACGGGATTTTTTGTGGATCTGACGGAACACATGATCCGCGGAAAAACAAACCGGCTGCGTGTCACTGTGGACAATACGCAGGTCCCAAATTCGCGGTGGTATACGGGAAGCGGCATATACCGGGATGTTACGTTATATGCGGGAAACAGACTGCATATCAGACCCAAAGGGATTGAGGTTTGTACGGTTGATGAAAAAAAGGCGGAATTTGAAATCTATATCTGTGTGGAGGGAATGTCAGAAGAAGATAAAGAGAAGATTTCATTTGAATTTAAAATCTTAGATATGGATAACGGGGCGCAGCATTTTCAGATTCTGGATAAGAGGTGGACAGACAATGTTTATATGGTCCGCATGAAGCAGGAGTCAGCACAGGAGTGGAGTAGCGAAACACCTGTCTGTTATATGCTTGAGGCAAAAATGAAAAAAGACAATGCAGCAGATGTGCAGACGACGCGGTATGGTTTAAGGAAACTGGCATGGGATCCAGAAAACGGACTCTCAGTCAACGGAGCTGAGACGAAATTACGCGGGGCATGTATCCACCACGATAATGGGATCTTAGGTGCGAAAGAATATGAAGAAGCAGAACTCCGGAGGGTCCGGATCCTGAAAGAATGTGGATATAATGCGGTCAGAATGGCACACAATGAGCCCTCGGAAGCCCTGCTGGATGCATGCGATCGGCTGGGGATGTATGTGATGGCCGAGTTTTCCGATGTGTGGAAGGTGGCCAAAAATCCATATGATTATTCTCTGTATTTCAGAGAACATGCAGAACAGGATCTTTCGGCCATGATACAGAAGTGTAAGAGGCATCCTTCTGTGGTAATGTATTCCATCGGCAATGAAGTGTATGACACAAAATGGACGGACAGCATCTGCACATGTGAGAAACTGGCGCATGTGATTCGCTCCATCGATGATACAAGGCCGGTCACTATGGGATTCAACATTTTAGGTGCATTGTCTCCGCCGAAAAATAAGGAAATCCCACAGGCAAAAGAGTCAGAAAAGGATGTGGTGGATCCGAGGAGGAAGGGGAAAGAATCCTCCCTTGTGAGCAGTAAACTGATGAACACGGTAGTGATGTATCTGCCGAAAATCATGCAGCTGGTGAAACCGAAAGTACTGGAGAAAAACACAGCGCCGCTCTTTGACAGTCTAGATATCGTGGGATTGAATTACGGGACGCATCTGTATGGGATCCATGAGATCAATCCGGACAGGCTGATTGTCAATACGGAAACATTTCCAAGCCAGATCGGAAAGACCTGGCGGGTTACAGAAAAAACAAAATATGTTGTGGGAGACTTTATGTGGACCGGCTGGGATCATCTGGGTGAATGCGGCGTCGGCGTCGTGGAATACGGGAAAACATCGCGGCGTCTGAACAAACCGTATCCCTGCATTGCCGGAGGGGTAGGATCTGTGAATCTTGTAGGAGAGATTGAGGCGCAGGGCTGGTATACAAAAGCTGTGTTCGGGATGCTCGATCGGCCCTATATCGGCGTCCGGCCACTGCCCCATGCGGGAGAAAAAAGGAAAATGAGCAACTGGCGCGGGACAGATGCGGTAAACAGCTGGGCATGGGGGAAACAATATTACGGGCGACAGGCGAAGGTTGAGATTTACAGTTCCGGATATCAGGTTGAACTCATACAGAACGGGAAAAGCTTGGGAAGATCATTGCTTAAAGAATGTAAAGCAGAATTTGATGTACCGTATGAGGCCGGAGAATTAGAGGCTGTTTCGTATGATGAACAGGGGACAGAGCTGGGACGCAGCTGCCTAAAAAGCGCCGGAGACCAGTCACGGCTGACTTTAAGGACTGAAAAGCAGCAGATCCCGTCAGGCGAAATCGTGTATGTTTTTGCTGAGCTCACGGATGAACATGGGATACGAAAAGGAAATGAGGACACAGAGGTTGTCTTTACGGTGAACGGTGACGGAGAATTACTGGCTACAGGCTCCGGCTCGCCGTGGGCAGAGTATCCGTATACAGGAAATAAGGCAAAAACATGGTACGGAACAGCAGCCGCAGTGATCCGGGCAAAAAAGAAAGGAACTGTAAAGATCACTGCCGCGGCAGGAGATATGAAAGCGGCTGAAATCATTCTGTCCGTAGTTTAAATTAAAGGAGTAAGAGAGATTATGGAATCAAAAATGAAGTTCGGGAAAAAATTTGCATTTGGCTTAGGCGATTTTGGAGGTAACTTCTGCTTCTCATTCATTTCATCTTTTGCCCTGATCTATTTTACGGATATTGCGGGAGCAAATGTTCTGGCAATATCGACATTATTGCTGATCTCAAAGGCGTTAGATGGTATTACAGATCTGATAACAGGACATCTGATCGACAAGACCCACTCAAAAATGGGAAAGGCGAGACCGTGGCTGTTCTGGAGTGCATTCCCTCTGACGATCGCGATGATCCTGTTGTTCAGTGTGCCGGCTGACCTTGGGCAGACAGCTAAAAGCGCATATATTTTTATATTTTATGTTCTTGTGTGTGCATTCTTTTATACTGCAAATAATATCTCGTATAATGCTCTGACAGCTCTTATTACAAATAATGAGGAAGACAGAGTATCTATGGGAAGCATCCGGTTTATGTTAACTGCGGTAGCCGGGATTATTATCGGGACACTGACCACTGTCCTGGTACAGGTTTTCGGGACTGGTCAGAAAGGTTGGACAGCTGTTGCTGTATTGTATGCGGTCATTTTCCTCATCTGCACAATGATCACAGTATTTTCTGTGAAGGAAGTAAATAATTCGTCTGGTGAAGGACAGCGTAAGGATGAAGTTAGGTGGGTACAGAGCGTTAAGATCCTGCTGACAAACCGATATTTCATACTTGTATTTATTATTTTCCTGGTAATGTATATTTTTACAGGTCTTATCGGAACTGCAGGTACATATTATGCAAAATATATTCTGGGCAATGAGAATATGTACGGATTACTGAGCATTGCTATGATGATCCCTATGTTTCTATCATTATTATTTACTCCTGCATTAACAAAGAAGTTTGGAATGCAGAGAACAGGTATTGGCGCAGGCGCTCTATTTATCATTGGTTCACTGGTAGGAGTTATTGGTGGCAGTTCGCTTCCGATCCTGCTGAGCGGGATTGTGATCCGTTCATTTGGAATGGGACCGATCAGTGCGATTATTGTAACACTTTCGGCATCTGTTTCAGATAACATTATTCTGAAAAAGAAAGTCAATATTGAAGGAATGACATTCAGCTGCTCTTCTGTCGGAATTAAAATCGGATCGGGTGTCGGGACAGCCCTTGTCGGATGGCTGTTAGCGGCTGTCGGCTATAATGGAAAAGATATTACGGACGGTGCTCTGACAATGATACAGATATCTTATATATTTATTCCTGTAATACTGGGAATTTTAGTAATTGTATGCTTCCTGTTTATGAATATTGAGGAAGAGAATAAAAGATTAAGGGGTGAATCGAAATGAAAAGATTAGAAATATGGGGAGATATGATCCCGGGCAATTCCTCCAGAAAGAAAAGTTTAGATATGGATATCGGGAAAAATCCTTTTTATTTACTGCAGATGTTTCGGATGTTGGCAGCGCTTAACGGAAGTAACTATAAAAAATGTAAGAAGGAATTAGATACGTTTACCTATCTTGCGGGAATAAAAAAAGGAATAACGAAGGAGACATATGAAGACGTTCCGACTCTGACTTATTATCCTGCTCAGGGAGCTAAACAGGCTGTGATCGTTGTGCCGGGTGGCGCATATGCATATCAGTGTGTTGAGATGGAAGGGACCAATGTGGCAAATGCATTAAATAAGCAGGGCATCGCGGCATTTGTACTGGATTACCGGTTAAATCCGTACCGGATGCCCATCCCGCTCATGGACATGCAGAGAGCAGTCCGGTATGTCCGTGCGCACAGTGAAGAATTCGGGATCGATGAGAAAAAGATTAGTCTGCTGGGATTCAGCGCCGGAGGATATCAGGTGGGCGGCTTTGCAAATCTCCTGCAGGGGAAAAACAAGTTCCCGGCCGGCTATGAGATGGACGAGATCGACAAAGTGGATGACTCGGTGGACACAGTGAGCCTACTCTATCCCTGCCTGACATGGAGATATAATCTGCCTATCCTGTACATTCTGTTCCCGGAGGAAACGGTTCAGAATGAGAAAACAAAAAATCAGCTGTTAAAAGAATACGACTGCATAGAAAATCTGAACAGTGCAGGTGTGAGACAGTTCGTATGTTATGGGAAAAAAGACCATGTGGTGAACCATGAGCAGTCTCGGATGTACGTTGAAACACTGCGGAAAGCGAATGGAGATGTAACGCTCATGGAGCTGGAGGACGCCGACCACGGGTTTGGCGTATCCAAAGATATGAATCGGAAAACCGACCGCTGGTTCCAGTCTTATGTGAAGTGGCTTAAGTCAGATAATACAGGAAAGAGTGTGCGGTGAAAATAGTTTCAAAATAATGGGAGATAGCTTAGCTCTGATAAGAATTCCGGGCAGAAAAGTATTTATTGCCCGGAATTCTACGAAAAAGCGAAACACATTTTCCTGATGCAGGATTATGTGGTATTTGCGCTTACCGGAAAGGCTCAGATCGCGGCGAGACGCTGGAATATGTATGCAGGGCCCTCACTCTTGGAGTTACATCTGTCATGTATGACGGTTCTGTGCTCTCGTTTGAAGAAAACCTTGCCAATACTCAGATGGTTGTCTCCTTTGCAAAACAGACCGGCGCTTCAGTGGAAGCTGAGATTGGATGCATGGGTAAGCGTGAGACAGAAAGCCAATATCCCGGTTGTCATGCACGGAGGTTCCGGCGTCAGCGACGGGGATTTCAGAAAAGCCATTCTCAGCGGTGTGCGCAAGGTGAACTATTATACATATATGGTCATGGCAGGAGGCAAGGAGATCGCCAGCCAGTTCCAGATGGGATGCATCCCAGTAGAAAGAGATGGAAAGAAATACAAATACTGTTATTCGCTTGTGGAGAGTGATAAAGAAACGCCGATTATGTACCATGAGATTGTACGGTGGGGTACAAAGGCGATGAAAGAGAACTGTAAGAAAGCAATGAAAGTATTCTTTATGCAGTAATATATATTAAGAAAGCCCCTTTTTTGTGCCTCTTTTTCAGATGTAGTAAATTGATTTGCATCTGGGAAGGAGGCGGTTTTATGTGAACAAACCTTCCCTTAGTTACAATGAACACATCAGGGAGACTCATTGTTGGAAACTTATATCAGCAACGTAGGGAATGTGGGACGTTCTGTCATTTGTGTTGGAAGCGGAAATAATGGGAATGACAGAATCCATACGGCGGGACAGCTGCGTCAGGGACAGACAGAGACGATAGAAATGAGCATTGGGACTTATGAGACAACTCTGAATCTACAGCTGTGGAAAGCATATGCAGACGAGATTGAAATTTCCATAGAAACGCCATCCGGTGAACGACTGCCGACGCTTTCTGAAAAAATCGGTACACAGAGATATCGTGCGGGGGAGACGAATCTGTTGATTTATTATGGTAAACCAGGGCCTTTTCAGGTGACACAGGAGATTTATTTTGATTTTATTCCTGTGGGGACATATCTTACCAGCGGAATCTGGAAGATTCATCTGCAGGGAAAACGAATCCGGGAGGGTAACTATAACCTGTGGCTCCCGGGAGGAAACGTCCTGAACCCGGTGACTGGATTTTACCGACCGGTGGCATCGGAGACATTGACGATTCCCTCCACGGCAGCGAAGGTGATCACGGTAGGAGCCTACGACTCCAGATTAAATGCCTATGCAGACTTTTCCGGTCGCGGTGGAGAGAGACTTTCTTATCCAAAACCAGATCTCGTCGCACCAGGTGTCAATATCACTGCACCCGTACCGGGCGGCGGATATGCTAACGTAACCGGGACATCATTTGCCACACCATTTGTGACCGGATCGGCAGCACTTATGATGGAGTGGGGAATTGTAAGGAGAAATGACCCATTTCTATGGGGAGAGAAGGTAAAGGCATATCTGAGACGAGGCGCCCAGCCACTGCCTGGTTTTGAGAAGTATCCGAACGAAAGTGTGGGGTGGGGAGCCTTATGTACGGCACAAAGTCTCTTTCATATGTGAAAGTTAAATGTTGGGTAGAGAGTGAAGCGAAGTTTATATTAAAACTTCTAAACAAATGTTAGACTTAAAAGTAAACTTGTGCTTGAATTAGTTTAAACGTTCGTTATAATTAAAATTAGATAATAAAAACGTAAGGAGAAGACTAATGATAGCAGATGAAATGAAAGTCGATAAAGTTCAAACAGGAAAGAGAATTAAAAAGTTAATGGACGAAAAAGGAGATACGGTATTGACTTTATCTCAAATAACAGGGCTATCAAAAAGTGCGATTCGAAATTATATAAATGGGAAAAATCCACCAAGCTTGCAAAATTTAGGGGTTATAGCAGATATTTACAGTGTAAATATCTCTGAAATTGTTGTTTACAGGAAGGAAAAATAAGATGGAAGAATCACAGCAAATGATGATAAAAGAAGGTATTATAGAATATATGAAAACTAAAGCAGGGGTGGAAAGAACTGTTGATGAAATAAAATTATATGTAGAGCAACATAAGGTGAGAATAGATAAAGGTTCAAGTGCGCTTAGAAGTGCATTATTTAGCTTAAAGAAGGAAAATCCTGCTTTAATTAATGTGAGAAGGGGCGTATATGTATGGAAAGAAGAGAATGTGAAAGAAAAGGATAATACTGTTTCAAAATATGATTTTTCTGATTTTATCACTATTTCAAATTTAAGAAAGCGAGAAAATAATTTGGTGATAAGTATTTTTCAAGATGGTACATTTTCGTTGAATTCAAGTTTATTGCAGTATTTACCTGAAAGAAAAGTTGAAATTAAATTGAAACAAGACTGTTCACAATTAGCAATTATCAAAAAAGGAAATATGAAGATAGATTTGGGGAAAAATGGAAGAATAAAAAATTATGATATTGTAAAAAGATTAGAAAAACAGAAGAAGAAATTTCCGATATACTATGTTGGAAGTTGGGATGAACAAGAGGAAATATGGATTGGGAATCTTACCACTAACAACCCCAATAAAAGAAATGTTCGTAGAAAGAAAAATATTAAATAATCAGCGCATTGAGTCTGAAAGTAGTTTATGGGTTATCTCAGTAGATTGAAAAAAAGTATGTGATGTTATGGCAATAAGATTAGTAGAATATTTGAGAAGTCTGGTACGAGAGCTTGCAAAATTGTCGGATGAGACTGAGTGGGTAGAATTTAAATGTAATAACAAGCAGCCACAAATGATAGGTGAATATATTTCAGCTCTTAGTAATGTAGCTGCGTTGTGAACAGAGTTTGTCAAGTAAAGTGTGTAAATTTTTATTAGAGAGCGTTTCAAGTTTTGTGTAAACAGAAAAAACTGATATAAGATATGTCATTAGTTATCGAGGACAGAACCTGTTTTTCAGGGTTCTGTCCTTGTTTGTATTATAATGCAGTTTTAGGGCATGTCAAGCAGGACTGGCTGTGCCAGCCCTGCCTAGCATGCATTCTGCTTATAACCTTTCCAATCTTTCTTCGAAGAAAATTTCCAGCTGAGAATGGATCTGTCCCCAATCCTGACGGTG
>OLNE01000348.1_pt1 | contig 47004 bp, 39 predicted proteins | sample 1672431 | NCBI WGS metagenome assembly OLNE01 (sample SAMEA3136685, study PRJEB25190) | human gut metagenome | reverse complement strand
GATTTGCGGTTTCCTATCCCCGGACAGCAGGGACACGGAGGCCGGATTATTCACACGCCGTAACATATGTGTTCCGGTACCAAAAGTAACAGATATGCAAGACCTGAATTATGAGCTTCTGGCAAGATGCTTAAAATATGAAAATCATAAAATTCGCGGTAAGAAAGCAACTGTTGGAGAAATGTTTCAAGAAGAAAAGCGCTTTCTTCGCAGACTTCCTCCATATATCTTTGAGACCGCAAAATGTATGAATGTACGTGTAAACGCATTTTCTACAGTACGATTCAAAACAAATACTTATTCTGTTCCGGTGAAATATGTTGGCTATGAAGTCAGCGTCAAAGGTTATCCGGAAACGGTAGAAATATATTACAAGGGAGAACTGCTTTCAACCCATACAAGACTTGTTGGTAAAAATCTGTTTTCCTATCATTTGGATCATTACATGCCTCTGCTTAGGCAGCGGCCGAGAGCGATCTTCGATGCTGCTCCGGTAAAACAGAACATTCCACCGGAAGTTCTGGAAGAACTGAAAGCACAGAAAAAGCATGATAATGTCATAAATCTTTTAGAACATTTTGCTGCTAAAACAGCAGAAGCAAAGCCTGTAATATCTGATCCTGTTATTGTCCGGCCTGTTGACCTCCACCAGTATGATGCACTCCGCATCGGAAAGGAGGTGAACTGATATGAACATCGCTTTAGATGAGCAGATAAAACTGCTGTCCAAACAGCTTAAGATACCTACATTTGCGGGCTATCATAATATCCAGAATCACGCTGATCCTAACAGTACATTCGGAGAATTACTGCTTGAACTTATGCGTACTGAATACGAGCAGCGTCAGGAAAACAACAATCGCCGCAGATTAAAACAGGCGAACTTTCCATTCACTAAGACCATTGATGAACTGGATCTCAGCCGCTATGATGGTCAGATATCTGATTTGTTCATCAGTGAACTTGCCAGTTGCAGGTTCATTGATGAGAAGAAAAACCTTGTCATGATAGGTAATCCCGGCAGAGGGAAAACTCACATGGCAATCGGCATAGGTCTCAAGGCCTGTGCCGGCGGTAAGAGCGTTCTATTCAAGAACGCCGCCTCATTATCGACCGAATTATCAGAAGCGAAGGACAACTATGCTCTCGGCAAACTGGAGAAAAGGATCCAGAAAGTCGATCTGCTGATAATCGATGAAATGGGATATGTAAGTTTTGACCGTTTCCAGTCAGAACTGTTATTTAAAGTTATTGCTGACAGAAGTGAGCGCGGAAGCACTATCGTTACTACCAATCTGGCGTTTTCGGAATGGACAAATCTTTTCGAAAACACCGCCATGGTGGCAGCTCTGGTAGACCGTCTTACATTCAGATCCTATGTCCTAGATATGAATGGGGACTCCTACCGTCTGGATCATTCGAAGAACAGTGCTTAGGTGGCTCACTTTCAAATGAGCACAAGTGGCTCAAAATCAAACGAGCACGTGGCTCACTTTCTAGTTGACATTCATAGTAAGTGTTCATTGAGTACCTCGCATAAGATAAAGTGAAATAATCACGTTATTATACAAAATGCATACTAAAGTAATCACATTTTCACTATCAATTATGAGAGTTTCATGGCATTCTTGCAATCCACCCTGTTATTAGGCGCTTACCTTTTTTAAATCTTTAAAAAAGCTTATAATCATAACTATCATAATTATTCCAATCGGAAATGCAGAAATGATACTTATACTTTGTATATTATTCATTGAACTTTCCGAAAATACTAATGCAATCGGAAGTATAATCAACAATATACACCACAATAATTCTATTAATTTATGCGGATGTTCGTTTTCCCCAAGTTCTTTATAACTATAACAGGCCGCCGTGTATGCAATGGAATCAAATGATGTTGCATAAAATGCAATCATACATAACACTGCAATTACTAAAATAACATTTGCCATCGGCATTGTATCTATAATATTAAGAATTAATCCGTAAAGATCTCCATTCGCTACATATTGTGAAATAAAATCTGCTTTTCCACTCACCTGAAGTCCCAAGCTATAATTTCCAAGCACCACAAAGCTGACTATTGTAGAACCTACACCAAATACATACCCTCCAAGAATCGTCTGTTTTATCGTTCTCCCACGTGAAATATTACCTATAAAAAATGGAGCCGCAACAGACCAAACCATCCAATAAGCCCAATAATAAATTGTCCAGTCTTGCGGGAAATTACTAGTACGGCCTGGATCCGTAAACGTACTCAATTCTATAAAATTCTGTAACATTTTACCCAAACTTTGAAAACCATTTTCAATAATAAATTTCCCCTGTCCACCTATAAACAAAACAATTAATAGCAATCCAAAAAAAAGATATATACAAAGTTTCGCCAAAAAACTAATTCCCTTAAATCCATGTAACACTGCATACGTATACACTGCACATGTAATGACTAAAATAATGATAGTAACTACTGTTCTGCTAATCGTTATTCCAAATAATTTTACAATGATTGCTGCTAAAAGTGGTGTTGCAACACTAAAAGTCGTTGCTGTTCCAGCAAGAAGAGCAAACAGCGCAAACAAGTCAATTATACGGCCTAAGATACCATCTGCATGCTTCCCTATGATTGGTCTGCATGCTTCAGAATATCTCTGGCGATTTCTTTTTTTGACATGCAACATAAAACCAAATGCTACAGCAAGCACCAGATAAAACGCCCATGGAATAAAACTCCAATGGAACAGCGGATATACACCTGCCCAATCCTGGATACTACCCATCTCTGCCAGATGCGGATCAGTTGCATACAGCACCCACTCTGAAAATGAATAGAATAAGATGTCGGCCGCAAGACCACAGGTAAACATCATTGAACCCCATACGAAAAATGAGTACTTTGGTTTTTCATTTGGTTCACCAAGAACAATATTTCCATATTTTGATCCAGCAATATACAAAGACAAAATAAAAATGCCAAGTCCAATAACCAAATAGTATGTACCAAACGTATCACCAAAGAAAAAACGGATCTGGCTCAGTACGGCATTCGATTGTTCCGGTACAAAAAAGAATAGTACACATAATGCAATTACAATTGCCAGTGGCACCAATGTTATCATCCAGTCTATTTTTCCACGTTCTTTTTTTGCATTCACTTACTTTCCCTCCATATATTTTTTGTAACTGGTATCCAGAGCAATTAGCTCGCTCAGATTATCCACTTCTATAATATCGTCCTTATTCATAGGCCGGATACCTAATTGATACTCCTCTGGATAACAGAACATTGCCACATCATCCCAGTAGATTTGTCGATTCTTCTTTTGTTCAAACTCGATTTTCAGATGATGTTTCAGTCTCTTTCCATCCTCTGCAGTCCAACGGGAAATACTGTACAGCTGCCATCCGCCTTTTCCACCTGTCCGACTGCATGCTGTAACAATGCCATTCTCAACAGTCTGAAGCCACTCATCCGTTTCTCCATCTGTCCAAACACTGTTATAACCAGAGCGTTCAAACTCTGGTGCAAGAATTTCCGGATTATAAATAATCTGATCACCATCCAGAATAATCGCATTTTCAATGTAATCTCTTGCCACGTAAAGCGATGCAATGTTATTGCAGGTATCATAGTAAGGATTTTCAATCAGCTTAACACCAGGATACTCCTTTTCAAGCGTCACAAACTGCTCTTTCAGATATCCAACAACAACATAAATCTCATTGATTCCGTTTTTATGTAGTCCATCAATCACAGTATCAATCATCCGCATCCCATTCACTTTGACCAGCGGTTTCGGTGTTGTTAGCGTTACTGGGTGCATTCGATTTCCCAATCCCGCCGCCATAATAATAGCTCTTTCTACTTTTGGCATTTACTTTTCCTCCCCTTGTTTTTTCAGTTCCTCTTGAACAATTCGGTAGTAATCCTTTGCATATCGGTACTGTCGAAGAGAATACTCGCCAAATTCTACACCAAGATTTCTCTTATACTCACACCAGTTACTCCATAAAAGTCCACAAGCCGCAATATAACAATAAATCTTGATTCTGGTCTCATCACTACAGCCTTCAGTAAAGTAGGCTGCAATCAACCGATCTACCTGACGTTTATTGTAAAGAGAATAAATACAGAACATCGCCACGTCCACATGAGGATCTTGCATTCCTGCATACTCCCAGTCAATCAATCGGATTTCTTCCTTACCATCTTTCTCCACAAACAGGAAATTATCTGGCACCGCATCAATATGTGTCAGAACTTTTCCTTTTGTGTGAGAATCAATATAAGGTTTCAGTGATAGAATATTTGCTTTTGTTTTTTCATAATCCTTATAAACAGAAGGTGTTCCCTCCCACAGCGTTTCATAGAACTCCATCTGGCCGAAAATATCAAACTCATGATTTACTTTCAATTTCAAGTCATGGAACGCATGCAGCCGCTTCATACACTTCTTGACATCTTCGTAGTTCAATGGATCACATACTCTTGCGCCTTCCAGAAATTCCGTAATCTTATAGCCATTTTCCGGGTTGATATATGCAATATCATCACAAATGTGTTTCCCATCAATGGCCTGATAAACTGCCGCCTCTTGACGACGGTTAATAAGCTGGTCAGTTCCTTCGCCCGGAATTCGCATGATATATTTCTTTCCTTTACATGTAAACAGAAACGATCGGTTCGTCATGCCTTTTTTTAAAACAGTTATGTCCGTAATTTCTTCTTCTTTTGCTTCAAGCGCTGTGCAAATCACTTGAATAGCATCTGTCTTCAATTGGCTAGAATGGCTATCAATTTCTCGAAGTTGTTCGTAAGTATTGATTTCAACGACATCTGATGAATGCACCACATAAGCGGTCACAATCATCCTATCATTATTATAAAGCGCTTCTTCCCAGAAGGCTCCATCGTACCGCTGATTTTTGCATAGTTCCTCAATACGTTTTGCAACTGTATCGGCATCCTCTTTTACCAGATAGCAGATACCAATCATCGCATTGCCGCCATAACTCTCCGGCACAGTTACCAGCTCCATCTTACGGTTAACGCGAACGTTACTCTCATTATCTATGAGATCACTGACCATATACCAAGAATACAACTCATATCGATGAAAAGGATTTTGATCGCACCAAATATCACAAGGAATAATATAAGCATTCTCCAAGTGTTCTTTTACAAGTTTGATCGAATGCAAATTATTCTTTGAAGCATAATCGGCATTAACTACGAGTTCTACGCCATACTCATCAATCAGATATTCATACTTTTCCTTCATAAAGCCTACAACTATATAAATTTCCTTGATTGCTACTTCATGAAGCTGTTTGATAATACGTTCAATCAAAGGTTCCCTATTAACCTCTAACAGTCCTTTCGGTATTTCTGTATTAATAGGAACCATCCGCATTCCAAAACCTGCAGCCAAAATAATCGCGCGTTTTGGTGCCTTTTGTTTAAACTCCTCTACCGCCTTGTTGGTTGGGCGGATTGACTTATCTATATATCCGTCTTGCATAAGTTCTCTTATCGAGCGATTTACAACCCCCAGTGAATGCCCAGATTCTTCTGCTAAGATTCGTTGATTAGTAAACGAATTCAAAAAAACAGTTTTCAAAATATCATTTTTCTGCGTGTTCATATAATCTCCATTTTTAATATTCGTGAACATTTTCGCTTAAAAACAAGGATTTAAATCATCCTTTAATCCTCTAACATAGTATAGTCGATATAAATTCAAAAGTCAATACATCTAGCATTTTCTGCATTCATCTACGCGTTGTAAATAGATATGACCCACAGAAGATAAAGAAAAGAGGGATAGAAAAGAATCAGGCGTTAGAAAGAATTTCACAGAGGAGATCAAGAGGGCTTTTGCCGCCCAGCGTGCGCATGGGCTTTCTGTTGCTCCAGTGCAAATGATCTTTGAGCTTTCGGTTTAGATCTTCTACACTTGCAAACTTTTCCCAGTTGTAAAAATAGCGCTGGTCGTTTCGATGACTCCGCTCTACCTTGCCGTTGTGCCAAGGCGTTCTGGGCGGAATCAGCTTGTACTGCACAAACGGTTGACGAATTTTTTCATTTTGGACTTTTAATAATTAGTCTTTCTTAGTTTTTCATCCGGCTCCAATTTGCAATATTATTTGTGCTCCGTAAAGAAATCATTCGCAATGTCGCTCACGTCATAGTGCACAAACGGGCCCAAACCGCTGTTGACATCGATTGTATATCGGCAATCGGTTTCCGTATAGGCGTCGATAAAGTAGTTTTCTACGATCTCAATGTAATTTTTCACACCGTCTCTTTCAGCGGCTTCATCATCTGTGCGCACATAGACGCTCTCGTCAGACAAAAGATATATGAAGACAAGCTCTCTTGTCTGACCCGGCTCCAACAAAATATTCCCGGTCTTGTTCGGGTCTTCCGCATTCATCGGAACTTCTGCAATGCCGTTGATCAGCTCTCGCTTGTCGGTCGTGCACTCGGACATATCCAAAGGGCAGCCGTCTGTGTCATACTGTCCCATGGCGTATGCCCCGGAAAGGAATCCCGTCGCTTCATCTCCGGTGTTCTCAAAGCTGATTGTGACATACGCAAACGCATAATGCGGCGAAGAAAGCGTGCCGTCTTCGTTCAGCTCGCAGGTCTCCAGCCACGGGTAACCACCATTAATCCACCACGGAACAAAGCAGTCGTTATCCGCTGGCGTAAGGCCATATTCAAGTTTATTGGACATATACACGTCTTTGATCGTGACTTTCACATTTTTACCGCCGTAAATGCTCGATGCAGAAAAGTACGGGTCATTCTCTGCATCAAAACTGCCGTCGCCGTTCTCAATTGAAATGCTCCCGTCTTCCGTGCGAACGATTTTCGGTATCTTGGAGAAATCTAGTTTTTCATCCGCTGTAAAATGCGATTCAAATTCTTCTTTCGCAGAAGATACCTCCGCCGTTTCAGATACTTCGGGGATTTCGGGATTTCCAGAGATCTCCGGCACCTCCGCTTTGCTTTCTTCCGAAACTACTGCTTCATTCCCCGGTGCCTCCGTGACCTCCACGCCGCCGGAGACCGCCTCCGCCTGCACACGCGGCAAATTTGCAACGCCAAAGGCCACGCCGCTGACGCACGCAACTACCAACACACCACACCAGATTTTCGTCCTTAACGTCCGTTTCATAACCAATGCTCCTTTCGGTTTTGTGTAACCTTCCTACGCCCAGAGCATACCACACCCGCCACGCTGTTTCAATATAAACCGTATCGTTTTTGCAGTTCTTTTGCAATACTTTTGCAAGTTTTGCCGCACACAGAAAAAGAGCCCCGCAAAACGCGAGGCCCATAAACCTTTATATTTTATCTATCAATCTTTTCCATCACTTCCGTGAGGCTCAACCCGTTTTTCTCGGCGAGCGCCGCCAGGTCATCGTGCTCAAACTTCGCGCGCTGCACGCCGTAACCGGAAGACACCTTGCGGCGCACCGGGCCGAGGGCAGTCTCCACCGTCTCTTCCGCGCGGGTCAGCACATAGCGGCGGCACAGCGTCTCGCGGATGCCGATGGTCGCCGTGTGTTTGAAAATCGCCTGCACAACGGCCTCCTTCTGCGCCTCGCGGCACAGCACCGTCAGAAGCGTGCCGGGGCGGTTTTTCTTCATCATAACGGCAGTCGTGAAGACCTCCACCGCGCCCGCCTCGCGAATCTTCTCCACCGCAAAGCCAATCGTCTCGGCGGTCATATCGTCGATGTTGCAGTTCAGCTCGTAAACGGAGTCCGCGCCGTCGCCGGTTTCGCCCAGCATCGCGCGCACACAGTTTGCCGCTTCAAAGTCCTTCTTGCCCATGCCGTAACCCACGCGCTGCACGCGCATAACCGGCATATCGCCGAACGCTGCCGCAAAGTGCTTCAGCAAAGCCGCGCCCGTCGGCGTGCAGAGCTCACCCTGAATGCGCCCGCCGTAGATCGGCACGTCGCGCAGAATATACGCCGTAGCCGGGGCCGGAACAGGCAGCACACCGTGTGCACAGCGCACCTTTCCCGCGCCTACATGCACCGGTGACGCAACAATCTTCTCCGGCGCAAGCTTGCGGATGAGCAAGCACGCCGCCGTAATGTCCGCCACCGCGTCCATCGTGCCGACTTCATGAAAGTGGATCTCCGAAACCGGCATGCCGTGCGCATGGTTTTCCGCTTCCGCGATGAGCTTATACACCGCAATCACGTCTGCACGCACCGCATCCTCCAACGGCAGATGCCCGATGATATGCTCGATATCCGCCATGCTGCTGTGGTGGTGATGCCCGTGGTCGTGTTCATGCTCATGCGTATGTTCGTGCTCGTGGTGATGCTCATGTTCGTGTTCGTGGTCATGATGATGTTCATGTGCGTGTACATGGTCGTGAGCGTGATGTTCGTGGTCGTGCACGTCAGCGCTTTCTTCCTCCTCGCCGTTCACCGTAACGGAAAGATGCGTGCCGTTGATGCCGCATTTCGTGCTCACTTCCGCCTTAAATTCCACACCGGGGATACCGAGCGCGTTCAGCTCGTCGAGCACTGCCTGTTTGTCGTCAAACAGTTCTAAAAGCGCCGCCGAAAGCATGTCGCCCGCCGCACCCATGCCGCAGTCAAAATACAAAGTCTTCATGCAGATTCCTCCTAAAATCAAAAAGGCGCACGAACCCCATACAGTCCGCGCGCCTCCGCTGGCACAATTTAATCCTATAAAAAAAGATCCGGCGCTCCAACGCCCTCGCAGCTTCCTGCCGCAATAAATACAGTATACCGCCCCAAAGCGATGATGTCAAGCCAAACCAGAACTGCAAAGTCTTCCCCCGCGAAAAGACACAAATTTTCGCAAAAACAGGGTTGACTTTTGCGTGCCGATGTATTATAATAACGATTGTCTCAAGCGAGCAGTGTGTTCGTCTTGCAACAAACGGGTTTCCCGTTTTTATAATATGAGTTTGCGTTTACGCAGCTCTGTATATGGAGGAGTTCCCGAGTGGCCAAAGGGGACAGACTGTAAATCTGCTGCTTCTAGCTTCGGTGGTTCGAATCCACCCTCCTCCACCAGAAAAAAGGACTTTGCATTTTGCAAAGTCCTTTTTTCAACGAAATAAATCCCTCGGTATGTGAAATTGCCCTGTGGGCAGTGAAATACACGGCGTCTCCAAATCACCCATGGTTCTGCGCCATCACGCCGACCAACGCGTGCGGCACGTAGGGCTCTTCAAGGTATGCAATCTCATCAGCGGTGAGCCTCAATTCAACGGCGTTCACAAGCCCTGTGATGTGCGAAAGATTCGTTGCGCCGCAGATGGGCGACGCAACCTTCGTCAGCAGCCACGCGAGGGCGATCTCCGTCATGGTACAGCCGCGCTTCTCGGCCAGCTCCGCCACACGGTCAATGATCACACCGTCGGTCTCGGCGGTCTTGTCGTACTTAAATTTCGCGTAGTTGTCTTCCTCAAGGCGCTTGGAGCTCTCACCAGGATGCCTCGAGAGCCGCCCTGCGGCGAGTGCACTGTATGGCGTCATCGCAATGTTCTCCGCCTTGCAGAACGGCGCCATTTCGCGCTCCTCCTCGCGGAAAATGAGATTATAATGCCCTTGAACGGACACAAACTCCGCCATGCCGTGCATACGGGCGTAGTAATTCGCCTGCGCCAGCTGCCACGCATAGCAGTTCGAGATGCCGATAGCGCGGACCTTGCCGGCCTTCACCGCGTCGTTCAGCCCCTCCATAATCTCCTCAATGGGCGTGCGATAGTCCCACATGTGGCAGATGTACAGATCAATGTAGTCCATACCGAGACGCTTCAGGCTTGCATCGAGGCAGTTTTTCACGTGCTGCTGCCCTGTCACGCCGTTTGCAATCTCCTCGTCGGTGCGCGGCTCAAATTTCGTCGCCAGCACCACATCCTCGCGGCGGGCAAAATCGCGCAGCGCACGGCCGACAAACATCTCGCTCGTGCCGCCTTGGTAGCTCATCGCCGTGTCAAAAAAGTTGATGCCGTTCTCGAGCGCCGCTTTGATAATCTCGTTGGAGCTTTCCTCATCCAGCGTCCAGCGGTGCTGTCCCGCGGCCGCTTCGCCAAAGCCCATGCAGCCAAGGCAAATGCGTGAAACATTCAGGTCAGAGTTGCCGAGTTTTACGTATTCCATGTGTCTTCCCCTTTTCTATAAAAATTCGTGATTTCTTGCTTTCAGTATACTAAACCATCAAAATAATGTCCAATACCTATTTTTTATCCTTCTCCATGCCGGAAATGTATTTCTTCGCAAAATCGAGAAACGCGTTCGTCAGCGGTGAGAGCACACGGTTCTTTTTCCAAACGAGCACCGTCGCGGCGCGGATCGGCGGCTGCAACGGCACGAATTTCAGACCGTTATGCTGCAAGTCAAGCTTCAGCGTGAACAGCACGCCGTTTTCGCGGCGAATGACCGAGGCCATGTTGTATTGCAAATCGCCGTGCGCGATAATGTTGAGCCGGTCCGCGCTGTCGCCGAACCAGTTCACAATCTCACTGCGGATCTGGTCCCGGCGCGAAAACACCGCCGGGTACGGCACAATGTCCTGTGGCGTCAAATACGGCTTCTGCGCCAGCGGCGAATCCGACCGCACCAGTGCGTTCCACGTTTCCGGCACCGGGAAGTGCAGAAAATCATACTTGCTGATTTCCACCGGCTCCAACAGCAAGCCGATGTCCAACGTGCCGCGTTCAATGCGCTCCTTAATGTTATCGGAGTTGCCGCTATAAATGCTGTACGTCACGTTCGGGTGCTCGGCACGAAACGCCGCCAGAATGCCGGAAAGATGGCAGGAGCCGTGGTACTCGCCGCTGCCGATGGAAATTTCGCCGGTCAGCATTGCCTCCTGCTTTAATTCCCGCTTCGTCATTTCGGAAAGCGTCACGATTTCCTCTGCGCGACGGCGGAATAACATACCCTCCTCCGTCAACGTGACGCTGTGGTTGTTGCGGCTGAACAGCTTCACGCCAAGCTCCTGCTCCAACCCCATCAGCTGGCGGGAAAGTGTGGGCTGTGTGATATGTAAAAGCTGTGCCGCCTTCGTGATGTTCTCCTCACGCACAACAGCCAGAAAATACTGCAAGACTCGTATATCCATAGATCTGAAAGCAGCCTCCTAAACCTCGGGCGGCAAACGCGCACCCTTTATATTTCGTATTATAGCACGCCTGTCATGCCCATTTCAATACAGCGCATTGTTCAAGTTGTGCAGACAAACCTTGTGCAACTTCAATAAAGTTTTGCGCCTTATGTAAATCTTCTGTTCAGTTTTAAAATCAAATCTTACAAATCTCTTTATAAATGCAAAAAAGCTGCAAAAGCCCTTGTAAATCCAGAAAAGTTGCGCTAAAATAGTAATCTGCGCCGGGGTATTTCTTATTTATATGAGCGTGCTCATGTACGCATGTACGCACATGATTTGAATTTTTATGATTTCGTAATTTCTTGAAACGGTTTTACCGGATCACGGTATACGGCCGCGGTCCACAGGAGGTGCATTTATCTGCAAGTATTCAGAGCACTGAAAAAGGGATTTTTAGAGCTTACCCCAAACGAAAAGGTCTTGCTCGTTTTAACGGCTTCCATTTTCCTCACCGTCTATGCCGAGATGCTGGCGCTGCTTTTATTGCCGTTTTACATTGCCGCCACGAAGCAGAGCTTCGTTTTCTTCCGCCGTAAACAGGATTTATTTTTTCTTTCGGCTTTCTGGGTGCTCTCCCTGCTCGTCACGATTTTCTCAGGCGGCACCGTAACGGATATTCTGCTCGGCGTTTTTATGGTGTTCGCATTCATCGCCGTCATTTTCGTCACCTATACGATGACCCAGCGCGCGTTCCGCCTCATTTTGTCTTTTGTCTGCCTCATGAGCCCCTATTGCCTCCTTGTCGCGCTCGTTCAACGCGCGCTCGGCATGGAGTGGGTTTACGGTGCGCGGTATAACTCCATCTTTACAAACCCCAATTACTATGCGTTTTACATTTCGCTCGTCGTGCTCTTCTGCATCTACAACATCGTAAAAAGCGAAGATACGCCGCTGCGCGGTTTATACGCTGCCCTGATTCCGTTGAATCTTATCGCGCTTGAGCTCACCGAGTGCCGCACCACTTTCATGGTGCTGCTCATCGTCTGCCCTGTCATGCTGTGGTTCTGTGGCAAGAAGAAGTGGCTTTCCGTGTACCTTTTCACCATGCTCGGCATTTTGCTCACACTCGTTCTGTTCGGTGAATCGCTCGATTTCCTCCCGCGCATCGATCTCATCCGGCACGATTTTGCAAAACGCATGAGCATCTGGTCGGGCGCCATCGGCAGTATTATGGACGCCCCGTGGTTCGGCCGCGGCTACAATACATACGCACGCATCCATGACCTCTACGGCTCATACAGCATCGCAAAGCATTCGCACAACCTGCTTTTGGAGCTCCTCATGGACTTCGGATTTGTGGGTACGGCGGTCTTACTCGGTTACTTTGCCATCAATGTCGGCAAGATTATCCGCCTGCACCGCAGCCACAAGTGCCACCAGCGCTACGCCCTCACGGTCTCCGTCATCGTTTGCGTTCTGCTGCACGGGCTTTTGGATATCTCCATGCTGTGGCCGCAAACCGGCCTGCTCGTCATTTACATCGTCGGCTTCAGCACCGAGTACGACAAGCAGCACATCTTCGGCACAGACCGCCGCCACGAGATTTTTGCGCTGCACGCAAGATCCATTCAGGCAAAAGAACCCATCTTGTAAAAAATTCTGTTATCCTTTACAAAAAGGCTGTCGAAATTTCGGCGGTCTTTTTCTTTTGTGTCTCTTTTCGGATAACGCGATTTTTGTTATAATAAAAGAGTTTTGGACAATACCGCATAAATTCCCCGCGGTACTGCCCCCTCAATTTTTCAGCAAAGGAAGATCTATTTTATGGGCGGTTTTTTCGGCGCAGCATCGCAGACTGACTGCGTTTTCGACCTTTTTTTCGGTATTGATTACCACTCCCACCTCGGCACACGCCGCGCGGGCATGGCGGTTTACAGCCCGGAGACCGGCTTTGACAAGGCCATTCACAACATTGAAAACGCTCCGTTCCGCACGAAGTTTACAACGGAATCGCAATCTATGCACGGCACGCTCGGCATCGGCTGCATCTCCGATTATGAAGCACAGCCGATTTTGGTGCGTTCGCATCACGGCACCTTCGCCATTACGACCATTGGCAAGATCAATAACGCCAATGAGATCGTAGAGGACATCATCGGGCGCGGCACGCATTTCTTTGAGATGCAAAACGGCGAAGTGAACCCCACAGAGCTCGTCGCCGCCATCATCGACCAGAAAGAGAATTTCATCGACGGTATTCGCTACGCGCAGGAGGTCGTCGACGGTTCTTTGAGTATGCTCGTCCTGACGCCGCGCGGCATTTACGCGGCACGCGATAAACTCGGCCGCACCCCTGTCGTGCTCGGCCAAAAGGAAGACGGCTACTGCGCAAGCTTTGAAAGCTTCGCGTATTTAAACCTCGGCTACCACGACCTGCGCGAGCTCGGCCCGGGCGAAGTTGTCGTGTTCGACGCCGACCATGTGCAAACGCTCGTCGCCCCCGGCAAAAAAATGAAGATCTGCACGTTCCTGTGGGTCTACTACGGCTACCCGTCCTCCAGCTACGAGGGCATCTCCGTCGAGAGCATGCGCTATAACTGCGGCCGCGCGCTCGCCCGCCGCGATAACGTCCACCCCGATATTGTCGCCGGCGTACCGGATTCCGGCATCGCGCACGCCATCGGCTATGCCAACGAGTCCGGCGTGCCGTTCTCCCGCCCGTTCATCAAATACACGCCCACATGGCCGCGCTCCTTCATGCCGACGCACCAGAGCAAGCGCGACCTCATCGCCAAAATGAAGCTCATCCCGGTGCACGACCTCATCGAGGGCAAGAGCCTCCTGCTCATCGATGACTCCATCGTGCGCGGCACACAGCTGCGCGAAACGACCGAGTTCCTCTACGCAAGCGGCGCAAAAGAAGTGCACATTCGCCCTGCCTGCCCGCCGCTGCTCTTCGGCTGCAAATACTTAAACTTCTCCCGCTCCACGTCCGAAATGGAGCTCATCACCCGCCGCGTCATCAAAGAGCTTGAGGACTGCGACCCCGACCGCGCCACACTTGAAGAATACGCCGACCCGGACAGCGAGAAGTACCGGAAGATGGTGGAGAAGATCGGCGAAAAGCTGCACTTCACCTCCCTTCACTACCACCGCCTCGACGATATGATGGAGTCCGTCGGCATCGACGCAGACTGCCTTTGCACCTACTGCTGGAACGGCAAAGAGTAATGTAAAAAAGCATGGCAAAAGTATTTTTGATCTGCGGCAAAGTCTGCAGCGGCAAAGGCTTTTACACCCGGCAGCTCAAGGAAAAAGAACACGCTGTGGTGCTCTCCTGCGATGAGATTGAAAACGACCTCTTCCACCATGACCTCGGCGACCGCCGCGATGCGATCAGCGCGGACATCAAAGCATATCTCCACAAAAAAGCCGTGGACATCGCCCGCGCGGGCTGCAATGTCATTTTAGATTGGGGCTTCTGGAGCCGCAAAGAGCGCACAGATGTTTCTGCCTACTACAAAAATGCCGACATCGACTTCGAGTGGCACTACATCGACATTTCCGATGCAGACTGGGCGAAAAACATTGAAGCGCGCAACGCTGCCGTTGCCGCCGGTGAAACGACCGACTACGCCGTAGACAGCGGCCTGCTGCAAAAAGTTCTCACGCTTTTTGAGACCCCCATACCCGATGAGATCGACGTGTGGTTTACAAACCGCAGATAATTTTGCACAGTACAAAAGGACGACAGTTAAGCGCAACTGCCGTCCTTTTTCTATGCTCTGATTGGTTTTACACTTCGCCGTTAAACAGCTTTTCCGCGTAGCGCACACTGCCCATCGCATCTTTGGAGTAGAAATCCGCGCCAATCTCCTTAGCGTACTCGGGATTCAGCACCGCGCCGCCCACCATGACCTTGCAGTCATGCGCTTTGCGCAGCTGGCGGATCGTCTCCGCCATGCTCTCCACCGTCGTCGTCATCAAGGCAGAAAGCCCCACAAGGCGCACGTTTTTCTCGATCGCTGTCTGCACAATGATCTCCGGCGGCACGTCCTTACCGAGGTCGAGTACGTCAAAGCCGTAGTTTTCAAGCAGCACCTTCACAATGTTCTTGCCGATATCGTGAATGTCGCCCTTCACGGTCGCAAGGATGATGGTACCCTTCTTTTCCTCCTGAATGCCCTTTTTCGCAAGGTTCTGCTTGATGCGCTCAAACGCCTCCTTCGCTGCGTCTGCGCTCATGAGAAGCTGCGGCAGGAACACCGTATTTTTCTCAAAGCCCTGCCCCACTTCGTCGAGCGCCGGGATAAGCTCACCGTTGATGATTTCCAGCGGCGGCGTCGTTTTCAGCATCTCGTCCGTCAGCTGTCCCGCCTGCTCGCGCAGGCCTTTCACAATGGCGCGGTGCAGCGAAACGCTTTCGGCAGACCCGCCTGCGCTCTGCTGCGCGGCGCCCGTGCGCACGTCCGGCGCCGCCGTGGTGTTCGCATACGCTTCGATATACGCCTTGCAGCCCACGTCTATGCCCATCAGTGCGCAGAACGAGTGGTACGCCTTCATCAGCTCGTCGCTCAGCGGGTTGATGATACCGGAGCTTAATCCGCGCTGCATCGCCATCGCGAAGAACGTGGAGGTCACCAGCTCGCGGCGCGGCAGACCGAACGAAATATTGGAGACGCCCAGCACCGTATGCACGCCGAGCTTGTGGCGGATGGTGTCAAGCGCATCGAGCGTGATCATCGCGTTATCCGCGCCCGTGCTCACCGTCATTGCAAGCGTGTCAATAATCACGTCGCTGCGGTCGATGCCGTAGCTTTCCGCCGTTTTCAAAATCTTCTCCGCAATCGCCACACGCTCCGCAGCAGAAGCCGGGATGCCCTTTTCGTCGAGCGTCAAAGCAACCACCGCAGCACCGTACTTTTTCACAAGCGGCAGTACCGTGTGCAGCGATTCCTCTTTGCCGTTCACGGAGTTCACAAGCGGCTTGCCGTTATAAATACGCAGCGCGCGCTCCATGGCCTCCACGTTCGAGGTATCGATCTGCAAAGGCGTGTTCGTCACGCTCTGCAAGTTGATGATGGCCTTTTCCATCACCGCGGGCTCGTCAAGCTCTGGCAGACCCACGTTCACGTCCAGAATGTCCGCGCCGTGTTCCGTCTGCGCAATGCCCTCACGGCACAGATATTCCAAATCGCCTTCGCGCAAAGCCTGCTTTAAGCGCGGCTTGCCCGTCGGGTTGATGCGCTCGCCAATCAAAATCGGTCGCGCACCGAACGTCACCGTATGCGTGTACGAGGACACCACCGTCTTCTTTTCAATGTGACGCTCCTTCACCGGCTTGTTTTTCAGGCGTTCTGCCAGCAATCGGATGTGCTCCGGCGTCGTGCCGCAGCAGCCGCCGAGAATCGCCGCGCCTTTCTCCGCAAAGCGCTCCATGTACGCGTAAAATTCCTCCGGCCCCACGGGGTACGAGGTCTCGCCGTTCACAGAAACCGGCAGACCGGCGTTCGGGTTGATGACAATGGGCAAATTCGTCAGCGTCAGCATTTCATCGACAAAGCTTTCCATCTGCTCCGGACCGAGGCTGCAGTTGATGCCCACCGCGTCCGCGCCGAGGCTCTCCGCCAGCAGCAGCGCCGCCGGGATGTTGCTGCCCGTCAAGAGCTTTCCCGTGCTGTCAAACGTAAACGTTACAATGACCGGCAGGTCACAGTTTTCCTTTGCCGCCAGCAACGCCGCCTTCGCTTCGTAGGCGTCGCTCATCGTCTCGATGATCACGAGGTCGGCGTTGTCCCTGCCCGCAATAATTTCCTCTTTAAAAAGCTCATACGCGTCATCAAACGCCAAATCACCGAACGGCTTCAAAAGCTTGCCGGAGGGGCCGATGTCGAGCGCCACCGCCGCCTTGCCGCCGCTCGCCCTGTGTGCAAGCTTCAACGCCTGTGAGACGACCTCCTGCACGGTGTGGCCCGTCTTTTCCAGTTTTAAACGGTTCGCGCCGAACATGTTCGCCGTCAAAATATCGCAGCCCGCGTTCACATAGTCGGACTGAATTTTCAAAAGCACCTCGGGGTGTGTCAGGTTCCAAAGCTCCGGCAGCTCGCCGCCCATAAGGCCGTTTGCCTGCAAAAGTGTGCCCATGCCGCCGTCCACAATGACAACAGATTTTCCGAATCGGTCTATAACAGGATGCATAAATTTTCTCCCTTTCTCAGCGCGTCAGATTTCGCGGAACTCGCAGTCGGTGTTCGCGCAGCCGCGGCACTTTACGTATGTGCATGTCGGCGCGTCCGTCACGCCGATGACCGCCGTCACGGATTTAAACGGCACCATCAGCATGGTGTCCGTCAGCGTCAGCCCAATGCGCTTTGCACATTCCAGCCGCGCAAAGATCTCTTTTTGGCTTTCGAGCGCAAAGTCGCCGTACCCCGGCGAATAGCGCGGCTTCAAAAATAAGCCCGTTACGGCTTCCTTTTCCGCGATCTGCGCCTGCATTTCGTCACAGTAGTCTTCAATGAGCGCATTCGCAACGGAATGCGCCACCGTGCCGCGCGCCATATTGAGCGCGGATAACCGCCGTATCATCATATCGGCCTGCAAACCCAGCGTCGCCGCAAACAAATACACTGCCTTGCAGCCGCGTAAATGGCGTGAAAGCTTTATGCTCTCGATGCGCCAGCCGTCCAGCTCCACCGCGTTCTCCAGTACTTTTATGTCGTATCTTTTATATACGCATTTCGGCGTGAGCGTGCGCAGCATCTCGCCGCCGATCTCGCGAATCATCTCATCGGTGTCCGCATCGGCCGGCTTCCCGCGAAAGCCAAGGTAGCGCAGCGCCTCTTTCTCATTCAGCTTCATAGCCGTCAATGATCTTTGAAAGGTTCGTCATAATGCTGCCCGCAATATCCGGGCGGTTCATCGTATAGATATGAATATGCGTCACGTCATTCGCGATGAGGTCGATGATCTGCTCGGTCGCGTACGCAATGCCCGCCTGCTTCATCGCCTCCGGGTTGTTCGCAAAACGATCGACGATCGCCTTAAAGCGCGTCGGCATAGAAGAACTCGAAAGGCTCATAATGCGCTTGATCTGCTTCGCATTCGTCACCGGCATAATGCCCGCAATGACCGGCACGCGAATGTCGTGGCGCAGGAGCTTGAACATATAATTATAAAGAATGTTGTTGTCAAAGAACATCTGCGTCGTTAAAAACTCGCAGCCGCTTTCCACCTTGCGGCGCACGCCGTCAATGTCCGCGTCGCTGTTGTACGATTCCGGGTGTCCCTCCGGGTAACATGCGCCGCCGATGCAGAAATCCGCACCCTCGCGGCGAATGGCATTGATGAGGTCGCTCGCGTGCGGGAACGTCTGCGGCGCCGTATCCCCCTCCGGAATATCGCCGCGCAGCGCCAGAATATTCTCAATGCCGCTCGCCTTAAACGCATTGATGGACGCTCTGAGGTTCTCTTCGTCCTGCCCCACACACGTCAAATGTGCCAGCGCCGTAACGCCGCTTTTCTGCACCTCTTCTGCAATGGACAGTGTGTTTTTGGAGTTGGAGCCGCCCGCGCCGTAGGTCACGCTCATAAAAGAGGGCTTATATGCCGCGATCTCATGCACCACCTGCTGTGTGTTTTCCAATGGTTTGCCCGGCTTCGGCGGGAACATCTCGCAAGAGACCGTCACCTTATTGGTCTTCAAAATATCGGAAATTCTCATAAGTCATCACTTTCTGTATCGGTTTCGTATTTTCATGGATATACCGTTAAAGTATAGCATAAAAATGCAGGAAACGCAATTTGAAAATGCAGAATTTCGCTGTTTTTTCCGCTTACGGTTCCGGCCGCATCAGTGGGAACATCACCGTGTCGCGGATATTCTTCGTGCCGAGCAAAACCTGCAAAACGCGGTCAATGCCCATGCCCCAGCCGGAAATGGGCGGCATGCCGTATTCCATCGCCGTCAAATAGTCGTCATCCATCACCATAGCTTCCTCGTCGCCGTCCGCGTGGCTCTGCGCCTGAATTTGCAGTCTGCGGCGCTGCTCATTGGGGTCCACAAGCTCCGAGTACGCGTTGATGATCTCCGCGCCGTTGATGACAAGCTGAAAGCGGTCCGTAATCTCCGGATCATCATCATTCGCGCGCGCCAGCGGCGACAAGTCCGTCGGGTGCGCAATAAGAAACGTCGGCGCGATCATCTTCGGGCGGCTCACCTTCTTGTATAATAAATCGATGAGGTTTCCGCGCCCAAGCTTCTTCGGGTCGTCGGTGGAGTTTAATTCAATGTGCCGGCTTTCAATTTCCTGCAATAAAGCCTCCGCCGTCTTAAACTCGTCAATGTCAATGCCGCAGTCCTTTAAAATGAGCTCGCGGAACGTCACCACCGCCCATTCCGCGCCGAAATCGATCTCGATGCCGTTAATGGAGATGACCGCGCTGCCCCGAATCTTCGTGATGACCGTTTGCAACATGTCCTGCAAAAAGCGCATGTTGTCGCGGTAGTTATAGTACGCGCAGTAGCCCTCCAGCATCGTAAAATCCTGCAAATGCGTCGTGTCCATGCCCTCATTCCGAAAGCACCGCGCAAACTCAAACACCTTCGTAAACCCACCCACAATGGCACGCTTCAAATACGTTTCCGGCGCAATACGCAGATAAACGTCCATGTCAAGCGCATTGTGGTGCGCAACAAACGGCCGCGCCGTCGCGCCGGACGGATGATCGATGAGCACCGGCGTTTCAATTTCGATGTAGCCGTTGTCCTCCAAATACCGCCGAATCTCCCGCACAAACTGCGACTTGAAAAGGAACCGCCTGCGCGTCTCCCCGTTCATGCACAAATCGAGGTACCGCCTGCGCCAACAAAGCTCCGTGTCCTGAATACTGTGGAACTTCTCCGGCAGCGGACGGAACGCCTTGCCTAAAAACGTGATGCACTTCGCGCGCAGCGTCTTTTCGCCCGCCTTTGTCGTGAACATCTCGCCCTCCGCGCCCATAAAGTCGCCTACGTCAAAGCCCCTCTTGAAAAAGTCATACGTGTCCTCGCCCACTTCGTCGCGCATCACGGCAATTTGCAGCTTGCCCTCCATATCGGAGAGTGTCACAAACGAGAGCTTCCCCATGCGTCGAATGGCCGTCACACGCCCTGCAACGCACACGTCCTGCACCCCGTCCGGCAGCTTTGCCGCATCGCACAGCTCATGCGTCCGCGCATAGCGCTCCGGGTACGGGTTTACGTGCTCCCGTACATAATGGAACTTTGCCTTTCTTGCTTCCAATAACGTGTTTTCGCTCATTTTCTACACCCTTTCGTGCTGTTATTTTCATCGGGCGGGAAATTTAGAGCGTAAAAAATCCCGTCCCTGTTTCCAAGGACGGGATACAATAACCCGTGGTACCACCTTAGTTTGCCCGCGCCTCACGACGCACGCCTTTGCAAGTACAGACTTCGCCGCAGGAAAAGTACGGAAAACATCGATACTCCTGTGCTGTAACGGGCACGCCCGGCATAGTCTCAGCGCAAAAACGCAGTCGGTATGCAGCTCCAAGGCTTTGTTCGGTGATCCGTTCCTGCACCCCATCGCAGCTTACGGGGCTCTCTGTGCCATTCCCGGATCCCTACTGTCACTCTTCATCGCTTGTTAAAACGGAGTATAGCACACGGTTTTCAAAAAGTAAAGAGAAAATTTTCATCCCCGCGCATTTTCCTCGCTTTGCACGTTGTGCGGGCTTGTTTTCGCGCCTGCCTTGTGCTAAAATAAATGAGAAAAAGTCGCGGAACAGCCGCGGCGGTTGTATTGATCTCATTTTCTCTCGGGAGGGCTTTATTATGTCAGAACCTTTACGCGCCATGATGATCGGCGCACACCCGGACGATGTCGATATCTGCACCTGCGGCATCACAAAGCGCTTGGTTTCAAAGGGCTGCATTGTCCGCTTTGTCTCCATGACGACCGGCAACGCAGGCCATCAGACCATGCGCGGCGAAGAGCTCATCAAAACGCGCGCGGCAGAAGCGCAAAAAAGCGCTGCCTACCTCGGCGCCACCTATGAAATTTTGCCGTTCGACGACGGCCGCCTGACCCCGTCGCTCGAAGCGCGCGAAGCGCTCATGCGCACCATCCGCAATTTTAAGCCGGACGTCATCTTCACGAACCGCGCGTGCGATTATCACCCCGACCACCGCGCTACGGGCCAGCTCGTGCAGGACTGCTCATACCTCATGGGCGTGCCCGCCATTTGCCCGGATACCCCCGTGCTGCGCAAAACGCCGACCATTCTTTACTGGGCAGACGGCTTCACCGACCCCAAACCGTTCCGCTCCGATTTCGCCCGCCCGGCGGATGACGACCGCGAAACGCTGTTTCACGTCGAGTGCTGCCACGCCTCCCAGTTTCTCGATTGGCTTCCGTGGGCAGATGACCACGTGGATCTCGCCGGTAAAACGCACGAGGAGCGCGTAGAGTACCTGCGCAGTACGTTCAACTGGGACCGCGGCGACGTGGACGAGGACGTGCTCGCGTGCCTCACCCGCCAGTACGGCGCAGAATTTGCAAAAACCGTTCGCTTTGCTGAAAGTTGGCAGGTGAGCGAATACGGCGCGCCTGTTTCCGATGCGCTCAAAGAGCTGCTCATCGGTCTCGACTGAGCCGAATATTTCCGCGGTTCACCCCGCAAATCAAAGACCAAAGGATAGAAAAATGAAAATTTTAGCCATTGAAAGCTCCTGCGATGAGACCGCCGCAGCCGTTGTAGAAAACGGCCGCCACGTGCTTTCCAGCGTCGTCGCAACGCAGGTAGAAGAACACAAGTTATACGGCGGTGTCGTGCCGGAGATCGCCTCGCGCCGCCACAGCGAAGCCATTGTAGGCGTCGTGCGTGAAGCACTCGAGCGCGCCGAGCTCACCGTAAACGACCTCGATGCCATCGGCGTCACCTACGCGCCGGGGCTTATCGGTGCGCTGCTCGTCGGCGTAAATTTCGCGAAAGGCCTCTCTCTTTCTGCAAATTTACCGCTTATCCCGGTGCACCACCTGCGCAGCCACATCGCGTCAAACTACATCACGAACCCGGAACTCGAGCCTCCGTTCCTGTGCCTTGTCGTCTCCGGCGGCCACACGCACATCATCGAAGTGACGGACTACACAAAGCTCCGCATCCTCGGAAAAACGCGTGACGATGCCGCGGGCGAAGCGTTCGATAAGGCCGCGCGCGCCATGGGCATGCCCTACCCCGGCGGCATCGCCATGGATAAACTCGCTGAGACCGGCAACGACAAAGCGTTCAAGCTTCCGCGCCCGACCGTAGACGGCGCCCCGCTCGATTTCAGCTTCTCCGGCCTCAAGACCGCCGTCATCAACATTCTGCATAATGCCGAGCAAAAGGGCCAGACCGTCAATATCGCCGATCTTTCCGCCTCTTACCGCAAGGCCGTTGTCGATTGCCTCGTGCGCAACTTCCTGCACGCCGCAGACGAGACCGGCCATAAAAAGCTCGTCATCGCGGGCGGCGTCTCCGCAAACGCACTCCTGCGCCGCCGCCTCACGGAAGAATGCAAGCGTACCGGCCGCACGCTCTATATGCCCGACCTCTCTCTCACCGGCGACAACGCCGCCATGGTCGGCGCACAGGCCTACTACGAATATCTCGCCGGCCATACCGCCGGCATGGAGCTGAACGCCTGCGCCCAGCGCTCCATCGACTTAGGCTGAGTTTTCAATTTCACAACGCCAAAAACGACCCGCAAACGGAATTTCCTCCGTCCCGGGTCGTTTCTTTATGCCTGTTTGGTTTTACTCCCGCGGCACCACAAACCAGTGCTGGTTTTCCTGCAGCTTTTCCTCTGCGCGCTTCAAAAGCGCTTTCGCGTCGATAAGGTAGCACGTCGCGTCGCCAATCTTCCCTGTGACGATCTCATTCCTCAAAGGGTCCAGAATCTCTTTCACGCGGCGGTACGTCGTCTCCCAGCCCTTAAAATCGTGGCCGTACATGTACTTTTCCTCGCCGTTCACAACGTAGCGGATCTTCTCCTTCGTCAAAACGTAGTCCGTGCCGAAGCGCTCCTCCACGCCGTGCATGAACGTGCAGCAGTCGAGCACCTCGCCGATGAACAGCAGCCGCCCGTTTATTTCCGGCAGCTTCATAAACGGCGAGTTCTTCCCCACCGGGGTGATGTCCTCCCCATGCAATGCTGTCAGCTCCGCCGCACGCTTGCCGCGCGCACAAACGGAGTGCGTCGGGTGCACGCTGCGCATCACACCCGGCATTTTCCAAAACGTGCGCGGCAAAAGCCCGATGCACGGCACAGTTTTGTCCGCGTCAAACACCGGGTGCTCCGGCGTGACGTTCTCATACGTCAGCGCAGGCAGCAAAAGCGTGCCGTCGTCGCCAAGCGCCGCCTGCAACGTGTCGAGCACCGTCTCCGGCGTCTCCTTTGTCCCCAACGCCTTCATCGATGCGTGCACCAAAATCGTCTCACCCTCTTTGATCCCCAGCGCTTTCATATCCGCCAAAAGCTTCTTCGCATCATTCATTTGAGTTTTCCTTCCCATAAAGCAATACCCAAGCAGCGCTTGTTCAGGCTTTTTTATTTCACCGAATCAATCGTCCCGCCGCCCAAAACGCGGTCGCCGTCGTACAGCACGACGGACTGCCCGCAGGTGATGGCGCGCTGCGGTTCGTCAAAGACGACCTTCAGGCTGTCCGGTCCTGTCTGCGTCACGGTCGCCCACTGCTCGGGCTGGCGGTAGCGCACCTTCGCCTTAATGTGCATCGGCTCCTTGATTTCTGCGACGGAAATCAAATTAATGCCGCTCGCTGTGAGCTCCTTTTTGAAAAGCTCGCTTTCCGGGCTTAGCGTCACGGTGTTCTTCTCAATATCCACCGATTTCACATACAGCGGTGCCGGCAGCGCGAGCCCCAGACCCTTGCGCTGGCCGATCGTGTAGCGGATCACGCCGCGGTGTTGCCCCAGCACGTTGCCATCTGTGTCCACAAAATCCCCGGGCGGGTACGTTTTGCCCGTGTACTGCTCGATGAAATCGGCATACGAGCCGTTCTGCACAAAGCAGATGTCCTGACTGTCGTGCTTTCTCGCATTGATGAAATTGTGCGCCTCCGCAAGTGCGCGCACTTCACACTTCTCCATGCCGCCGAGCGGGAACTGCACGTGCTTTAGCTGCTCCTGCGTCAGCGACCACAGCACATAGCTCTGGTCTTTATTGTGGTCAACGGCCTTCTTCAGGAGATACCGCCCCGTATTTTCGTCAAAATCGATTTGCGCGTAATGCCCCGTGACAACATAATCATAATTCAGCTCAACCATACGCTGAAACAGCTTATCAAACTTCAAATAGCGGTTGCAATCGATGCACGGGTTCGGCGTCACACCCGTTTCATAAGAGTGCACAAACTTGTCGATAACATCCGTTTTGAAGCGGTCGGCAAAATTAAACACATAGTACGGCATGTCAAGCGCATACGCCACACTGCGCGCGTCCTCTACATCATCAAGCGAACAGCAGGTATGCTCGCGGCGCAGACCGACGTCCTCATTCTGGTACAGCTTCATGGTCGCGCCCATGCAGGTGTAGCCCTTTTCTTTCATAAGCAGCGCCGCCACACTGGAATCCACGCCGCCGCTCATGGCTATGATCGCTTTTTTACACATAGTTTCGGTAAAACCCTTTCGTTATCGTTTCACATCGCCGCGCGCGGTGACGATCTCATAGCCCGCCGACTTCACGCGCTGCTCCAGACACCCGCGGCACTGCGCGGCCTCTTCCCCTGTACAGATCTTGTTCTCGTACAGCTCATAAAGCTTTCGCACGCGCACCGGCGAAAGGTTCGGCATCACAACGTTTCCGCCCGCCTTCAGCCCCAGCTCACGCCCTTGCGGGTGAATGGTGCCAAGCGCCGTCGTAGACGGCAAAAGCGCATACGGAAACAACAAACGCAATATTGAGAGAAGCCGCAGTGTCAGCTCGAGCGAGCCGCTCTTTTCGTTTGCAAACGGCGTCTGCGCGTGCGTGATATACGGCCCGATGCCGATCATGTCCGGCTGCAACTTCTGCAAAAAGCGCAGGTCAGAAATAAGATTCTCCGTCGTCTGATACGGCGAACCCACCATAAAGCCGGAACCTACCTGGTACCCGATGTCCTTTAGATCAAAAAGACATGCTTGCCGGTGTAAAGCGCTCAATTCATTCGGGTGCAGCTTGCCGTAATGCTCGGGATCGGCCGTCTCGTGACGCAAAAGATAGCGGTTTGCGCCCGCATCAAAATACTTCTGGTAGCTTTCGCGGCTCTTTTCGCCGATGGAAAGCGTGATGGCGCAGTCCGGGTGCTGCGCATGGATGGCCGCGACGATCTCACAGATGAGGTCATCCGTGTAGAACGGGTCCTCGCCGCCCTGCAAAACGAACGTGCGAAAGCCGAGGTCGTACCCCTCCGCGCAGCAGGAGAGAATCTCCTCTTTCGTCAAACGGTAACGCGTCGCGTTTCGGTTATCCCGACGGATGCCACAATAGTAACAGTTATTTTTGCAGTAATTCGTAAACTCAATGAGTCCGCGCACGTACACGTCCGTGCCGTAGTGCGCGCGGCGCACCTCGTCCGCGGCCTTTTGCAGCGCCGCATCATAGGCGTCCGTCTCCAAAATCGTCTTAAATTCCGCATCGCTGAGGTTACGCTGCTCGCGCAGACGGTCGACCAAAGCGTTAATTTCATTTGCGGTCATGAAATTCCGCCTTTCTTTATTCGGTGTCGCTCACTCCGCCTGCGGCTTTTCCAGCGTGCGCATCGCAAGGATCGTGTCGGAAATGAGATCGTCGAGCGTCCGGCCCAGCATATCTGCACCGCGCTGAATGACCTCACGGGAGCAGCCCGCGGCAAAGTTGAGCGCTTTGTATTTTTTCTTTACGGATTTAAGCTCCAAGTCGAGCGTGCTTTTCGACGGACGCATCAGCGCCACCGCGCCGATGAGCCCCGTCAGTTCGTCCACGGCGTACAGCACCTTTCCCATCTCGTGCTCGGGCGCAATGTCCACCGTCAGCAAATAGCCGTGGCTCGCCGTTGCGTGGATAAGGCGTTCGCTTTGCATCCCTCCGTAAAAGAACCAAAAGCATACGGTTTTACTATGCTTTGATTTTACACACGAAGCGTCGCTTTGTCAAGGAAATTAAGCGAAGTTGCGCCATACGCCGAAAATGAGCGCCGAGAGGAACCACGTCGCCCACAGCGCAATGGAAAAGCGCTTAAAAAGCAGCGGCGGTTTGCCCTTTGCATACTGCACCGCTTCCAAAACGCCCCAAAGGAGCGCAAACGGCAAAAAGAACAGCATAAAGGGGTTCAGCGCCCACGCACCGGCAAAGTTCAATTGCAAAAGCGCTGCGATCATCCGTGTCGTTCCGCAGGAAGGACACAGCACGCCGAAAACCTTGCGGACGAGGCACGGCGGACGAAGAATATACAAAACGACAAGCACAGCCGCAGCACCGAAAACCGTTGCCAAGGCCCGCTTAATCCGTCTTTGTCTCTCCCCGCTCATATCTCGCTCTCCTTTTAAACTTAACATTTCTATTGTACTGCAAAAGCAGAATACCGTCAAGCGCTGCAAGTTTGTTTATCTTTTGCACACTTTATGTAAAAAGTGTTTGCATTTTCGAAAAAACTTCTTGCAATTTCTGTGTTTTGTGATATAATCAAACTTACAGTAAACTTTAATGTGTTGTACGAAACGGCACAACTATTCTCGGGAGGAATTCAAAATGAACACTGGTTATCTTGGCGATACGACCCCAAAGCTCGGTTTCGGTCTCATGCGTCTGCCGATGATCGGCGACGAGATCGATATGGAGCAGACGAAAGCCATGGTCGATACTTTCATGGCAAAGGGCTTTACGTATTTTGACACCGCATACGTATACATTAACGGTAAAAGTGAAGTCGCAGCGCGCGAAGCCATTGTGAAGCGCTACCCGCGTGACAGCTTCACGCTCGCTACAAAGCTACCCCTTTGGGACAACATAGAGACGGAAGCCGACATGCAGCGCATTTTCGATGAATCTATGGAACGCGCAGGTGTCGAGTATTTCGATTACTACCTGCTGCACTCCATGGACAAAGCGAAGTTCGAGAAAGCCGACCGCATCGGCGCGTGGGACTTCCTTTTCAAGATGAAAGCACAGGGCAAAATCAAGCACTGCGGATTCTCGTTCCACGACAGCGCGGAAGTGCTCGACGAAGCGCTCACCAAGCACCCGGAAGTCGAATTCGTCCAACTCCAGCTCAACTACATCGACTGGGAAAACGATAACGTGCAGTCAAGAAAGTGCTACGAGGTCGCCGTCAAGCACAATAAACCCATCATCGTTATGGAGCCGGTCAAGGGCGGTTCCCTCGCAAGCATGAACAACGAAATTCAGGGCATCATGAAGGCACAGAATCCTGATCTTTCCATCCCGTCTTGGGCTGTCCGTTTCTGCGCAGGTCTCGATAACATCCTCACCGTGCTCTCCGGTATGAGCACCAAAGCGCAGCTTGACGATAACGTCTCCTACATGGAGCACTTTGAGCCGCTCAGTGACAAGGAGCACGAGGTGCTGAAAACCGTCGTCGAAAAGCTCAACGCCATCCCCACCATTCCATGTACCGGCTGCCGGTACTGCGTAGACGACTGTCCCATGCAGATCCACATCCCGGACATTTTCCGCGCCGTAAACCACCAGAAGCAGTTCGGCTCCGAGGATAATGTCGATCGCAGCGGCTACGAATCCGCAACACGCGAGGGCGGCAAGGCAAGCGAATGTCTCCATTGCGGTTCCTGCGAAGCGCACTGCCCGCAGCACATCCACATCATCGAAGAGCTCGAAGATGCCGCAAAGCGGTTTGAAGGCTGAGTAAAAACCACGACATAAAATCGACCGGGAAGCACAGCGCGTGTTTCCCGGTCTTTTTTCGTTTATTTTTCCTGCACGGCAATGATGACCTTCATCGTCGTCTCGCGGTTCGCGTCAATGTATTTATACGCGTCAAGGTACTGCGCAAACGGGAAAATTTTCGAGATAAGCGGCTTTAACTGCACTTTGCCCGCTTCCACCAGCTCTATCGCGCCCACGTAGTCCTCGTGGCGGTACATCATCGTGCTCTTAATGTCAAGCTCGTGGTCGTTCGCCACGGCCAGATCAACGGTCGCCATGTCGGCAAACACTGCCACAAGCACAATCACGCTGCCCTTGCGCGCATACTGAATGGCCTGCCCCATCGTCACGTTGTTGCCCGCGCAGTCATAAATGACGTCCGCCTTGTCCGGGCCAAACGCTTCAACGAGCGCCTCGCCGAAGTCCTTCTCCTTCGTGTTCACGCAAACGTCCACGCCGCATTCCTTGGCTTTCTCCAAACGGTAGTCGCTCACGTCTGTAATCATCACCTTCGCCGCGCCAAGGCCTTTTGCCGCCTGCGCCACAAGGTTGCCGATCGTCCCCGCACCGAGCACCGCAATGTTCATGCCGGTCACGTCGCCCATCTGCCGCACGGCGTGCACCGCCACCGCAAGCGGCTCCAGCATCGCGCCCTCTTCAAAGCTCATGCTTTTAGGGATTGGTGTCACTTTCTTCGCGTCCACCGCAAAAAACTCGGATGCCGTGCCCGTCGTCTGGAAGCCCATGACTTTCAGCTCCTCGCACAGATTGTACTTGCCGTGTCGGCACGGATAGCACTTGCCGCAGTACACCTGCGGCTCAATCGTCACTTTCTGCCCGACGGTAAGCCCTTCGACATTCGCACCGCACTTTACAATTTCACCCGAGACCTCATGTCCCTGCGTCACGGGGTATTTCGTGAACGGATGCTTGCCGTGGTACACGTGGATGTCCGAGCCGCAAACGCCGATGTCCATAATTTTCACCAGCACCTGCCCGTTCCCGATTTCCGGCACGGGAATTTCCCGGAAAATGATCTTGCCCGGCTCTGTCATAACTTGTTGAAGCATACGCTTTCCTCCCAACTACTTTAGTAATTTTTGTATCTGCACTTCCGTCGCCGGAAGCAGGTTTTTAAGGTGTGCAATCATTTTTTCTTCGGAGACCTTCGGTTCGCTCTTATATGCAGACGTCACATAATCGTACCCGAATAAATGCTCCGGCGTCGTGTACTGCGCCACCGCCCAGCCGTAGGGCCTGCCGTTTTTATCCTTCAGGCGGATAAAATCCGAAACGCACAAATACGTCTGCATTTGCAACCGCGTGATGCACGTTTCAAAGCCCGTGTTGCCGCCTTTGCGGTAATCGAGCTTCTTTTTGAGGAATTTTGAAAGAATTTCGCCATCCGCATTGACCGTGTTATACAGCTCCTCGTCCTTGTGGAACACCAGTCCGTCATCGCAGCGCGCGTCAAAATCATAGCCGTCACGGCGGAAATTTACAAGCTCCGGCAGCCATTCCCGGCTGACAAACCCCGCTTTTTTCTGGAAAAGCTTGCCGTACGCGCAGCGCTTCGTCTGCGCCGCCGGGCCTTTCCACTCCCAAGGTCCGTCGCGGTCTTCAGCGAACCAATACGCCGGCGCGCACATCTCCTCCACCGAAAAGCCCGGAATGTCATTCGGAAAAAACGGCAGAAAACCGTAGTATTCCACCGCCTGCAAAAGGTCTTCCATGCTCTCCAATTTCCGTTTCATTTTCCACGCCCTCTTTTCTTTATACCGCTTCCAGTATAGCGTGTTTTCACCACAAAATCAAGATATGTTGTTTAATTTTAGGCGCATATAAACAAAAGTAGTCTGCATTTTCTGCAAGCTATCTTGTGGTTTTATTCGGAAAGAGATGCGATTAGCCGTTCCTTATATCCAAAACGAGCTTCACGATTATAACGACCATGCCCACACCGCCCATCGCAATGCCGATATCGGCCTGTTTCAGCGACGGTGCGTCTGGATCTCTGAACGTGCATCATGGGGTCTTATACAAGTAGGGGACCCGTGCTTTGGCGTCAGGAAGCCAAAGCTTCGGGCACAATTTATGCCCTCAAGGCAGTTTAACTTAACATGAAATTGAGAAGTATGTATCGTTTGTTTGGTGGAAAATTTCACTGCGCAGCGATATACTGAATGCAGAAAGGAAGTGGAGCTTATGCTCGCCGATAATCTCATTTTGCTGCGCGGCCTTAAGGGGCTGACGCAGGAGCAGGCGGCGGAAATCGCCGGGGTGACGCGGCAGTCCTACTCCAAATGGGAGCAGGGCGAAACCGTGCCGGACATTGAAAAATGCGACCGCCTTGCAAGGCACTACGGCGTGACGCTGGACGCGCTTTTGCACGACCAAAACCGAGTGGGCCACACGGCCCTCGCCCCTGCCCCTGCGGGCAAGCACCTTTGGGGTGCGGTAACACTCGGCGCGCGCGGGCAGATCGTTATTCCGAAGGCGGCGCGGGAAATGTTCGAGCTGAAGGAAGGCGACCGACTGATCGTGCTCGGTGACGAGGGTGAAGGCATTGCCCTTGTGAAAGCAGAAGACTTTGAGCGAAAAATGCAGAAAGCGCTCGAGATGAGCCAACACCCTGCCGAGCCGTAAGGTTTGCTTCCGCAAAATTGTTACACATTCAGAGAGGAGAAGAATTCTATGAATTGCCCGAAATGCGGAAAAGCGATGCGCGAGGGATACTTGTTTACAAGCAAGGACGGCGCATTCAGCTTTGCGAACACCGTGCCCGGCGTATTTGAAAACGCCAAAAACGCCGAGGGTTTTGTGGAGATCACGCCGTTAAAACCAAGCCACCGCGTGCGGATACAGGCGAATATCTGCGAAGACTGCCGCACGGTAGTTTTTGATTATTAAGCTTAAATTAAGAGCCCGAAAAAGGAAATTTGAAAAAGACGGAATACGAGAGAAACTAAAAACAGCGAGGTGCTGTGGGTATCCCCATGCACTTCGCTGTTTTGTTTGATTTTCAGTCGGGATCAGCCCATATTGGAGAAGCGTTCCACAGCTTTTGTGAAGTTTTCGATGATTTTATCTGCGTCGCCGTGCTCGATGCTGTCGCGCACGCCGTGCTTGATGTGCCCCTCTAATACGATCTTGCCGCAGCCGTGCAAAGCGGATTTTGCGGGAAATGGCTTACAGCTTTAAAAGCGGGATAGACGCTCTGCACGTTTCGATCAATTCGCGGTCGGCGAGCGCAGGAATCGCGCCTTTTTTCGTCGCGCAGACGGAGCCTGCGGCGTTTGCGAAATCGGCAGCATCGCGCAGCTCGGCTTCGTTGATCTCGGAAACGGGCTTGCCGGTCTCCATGAGCTTTGTGAGAAACGCACCGAAGAAGCTGTCGCCGGAGCCGGTGGTATCGACGACTTTTGTATCGTAGGTGTTGAGCGTTAAGGTTGTTTTCGGGGTGCAGACAACGCAGCCCTTTGCGCCGCGCGTGATGACCGCCGCCTGCACGCCGAGCTTAAAGAACTCCTTTGCGCCCGCTTCGATCTCGGTGCAACCGGTAAGCATTTCAAGCTCCTCATCGGACGCTTTGACAACATCAGCAAGCGGCAGCAGACTCTTCATGGCGTGGATGCCGGCTTCGGCATTTGGCCACAGCGGTGCGCGCCAGTTCGGGTCGTAGGCGGTGATAGCACCGTGCTCGCGGGCGTAGGAAACAATCTGCGGCACAGCCGTGCGACCCGGCTCTGCAGTAAGCAGTAGCGAGCCGAAGCACAGCACCTTGGCGTTTGCGAGCGCATCCTTATTGACCTCATCGAACGTGATTTGCGTATCGGCACCGGGGTTGCGGTAAAAGCTGAAATCGCGGTCACCGGATTCGGACAGCTGCACAAACGCGAGCGACGTTGCGGTATCGTTTGAGAAATGGAGGTTTTCGACATCGACATTTTGCTTAACGAGCGTATCACGCAGGAACGTGCCGAACATGTCCTGCCCCACCTTGCCGATGAAGCCTGCGGATACACCGAGGCGCGCCGCCTGCACGGCGACGTTTGCCGGTGCGCCGCCGGGATTCTGCTCAAAAATCGGGATGCCGGCCGGCGTTTTGCCTGCGGGGGTAAAATCGATCAGAAGTTCACCGAGTGCGTAAAAATCTGCCATGAAAAACAGCTCCTTAATTACAGAATATTTTCATCAATGCACTTTAAGACAAATTCGCTGAACAGGGAGTTTGACCATGCGAACCACGGGCGCGTGAACTTAGAGGGGTCGTCCTTATGGAAACCCTCGTGCATGAAGCCCTTGCCGTCATCGGTCGTTTTTAACATGTGGAGAAGCGCTTTGCATTCCTCCGGGTCACGGCTTGTGAGCCCCTGCATGGAAAGCGCGATATGCCAGATGTACTCCGGCGGGGTGTGCGGGCTGCCGACACCCTTGGCCGCGGTGCCCTCGTAATAATACGGGTTTTCTTTGCTCAAAACAAAGGCACGGGTGTTTTTATAAATTTCGTCGTCGGCGCTGCAGTAGCCGAGGTACGGGATGGACATGAGGCTTGGGACGTTGGCGTCATCCATGAAGACGTAGTTGCCAAGGCCGTCGGTCTCATAGGCGTACATTTTGCCGAACTTCGGGTGCTCGACGACGCCGTATTTTTCGATGCCGTCTCGAATCTCGGACGCGAGCTTTTCGGCACGGGCGGCGACTTCCTCGTCCTTATAGATCTCACGCATGATCTCCGCGGTGTAGCCGAGGGTTACGACGGCGAACATGTTGGACGGGATGAGATAGCCGTAGACGCAGGCGTCGTCGCTGGGACGGAAGCCCGACCAGGTCATGCCCGTAACGGCGACCGGTGCGCCGTGGCCGTCGTGCGTAAGGGTATCGGTGGGCGGGCAGTTGGTGCGGCGGAAATAGTACGGGGACTTGCTGTGATCCTGCTCGACAGTGAAAAGGTCGAGGATGCGCAGGGTGCTCTTTTTGTACTGGTCGTTGAACTGGCCCGTGCGGCCGGTCTCTTTCCAGAGAAGGTACGCGAGCTGCACCGGGTAGCAGAGCGAATCAATCTCATACTTGCGCTCCCAGACCCACGGGGTCTCGAAATCGGTATCGTCGGACTCGCCGCCGGCGGTCTGACCGAGCGTTTCCGCAGCGTATTTCGGCCAGCACATGCCGTTCTCTTCCTGATTGAACGCGTTTGCGTAGGGGTCGATATCAATGCACTTGAACTGGCGGTTCACGAGGCCCTCAATGCAATCGGCAACCTCTGCGTCGTGCTTTGCGACAGGCAGATAGTGGCGAACCTGCGCGGTGGAATCACGCAGCCACATGGCGGGGATATCGCCGGTGATGACGAAGGTATCTTTTTCGCCGATGGTTTTGACGGTGGTATCCATGGTGTTGGGGTAGCAATTTTTAAAAAGCTCCGAGAGCTTCGCGTCATTTGCGAGCTTTTCCTCGCAGATGCGCTTGACTTCCAAATCAATGGCTTTCATGGGATGATTCCTTTCGGGTATGAAATATAAATAGTAGTTGTCGGTAAGCGAGGACTAAAAGTCTTTGTTCAAACTTTCTTCGAGAAAGTTTGTCCGTTTCCAAAGGTGAAACCTTTGGTCGTCGTCCGCAGACGACGAAATCTTTTTGCGTTCATAAAATCAGGACGGGAGGGCGGAACTTCCAGTGGACGTTCCGCCCGTGGGAGACCCAATTAGGGGGTCTCCCGAAAAGGCGAAACCTTTTAGAAAAGATCGATCAAAGACTTTATTCGTTCGCGATTACGGAAAATCGGTGATTAAAGGCTCTGTAAAAACTCCGCTGCGAGGTCGAACCACTTACCGACGTGCGGCAGGAGCTGGGCATCGCTGTTCGAGGTGACTTCGTTGCAAAGCGACAGGCCGTGGCCGCCCTCCGGGAACATGTGGAACTCCGTTTTGATGCCGTTTTTCTGCAAGGCGCTGACGAGCATCAGGGCGTTTTCGACCGGGACGCAGTCATCCGGCTGGGTGTGCCAGACGAACGTGGGCGGGGTATCTTTCGTGACGAAGTTTTCGAGCGACTGATTCGCTTTTTCGAGCTCGTACTGCTCGCCGAGAAGGTTCTTAATGGAATCGTGGTGAGCGAACGGGCCGGACGTGATGACCGGATAGGAGAGGATCTGGCCGTTCGGGCGCAGAAGCTCGGACGGGCAGTTCATAGCCTCCGCAACGAACGGGCGGCTCCAGAAATTGCCGTAGCTTGCGGCTAAATGGCCGCCGGCGGAAAAACCGATGGTGAAAACCTTTTCGGGGTCACAGCCGTACTTTACGCCTTCTTCGCGGACGTATTTCACGGCGGTGGCAACTTCCAGAAGGGCAGTCGGAAAGCGCGCCGGGGCAACGGAATAGCGCACGACAACGGCGTTCATGCCGATGGCATTGAAGCGCATGGCGATGGGCTCGGCTTCACGGTCGGACGTAAAGGCGTACGCGCCGCCCGGGCAGACGATGACGGTGGGACGCTTTTCGATGGGAACCTCTTTTGAAAGATCCAGAAAATACGTATACATGGCTGCGTAATCCGCAGAGCCCGGCACGTGCAGTTCAATTTTTTCATGTATCATAAAGACAACTCCTTTGGCCTCAAAATTGCAGGATAAACCATACTATCTTTAGTATATCAGCTGTTGACGGGCGGTGCAAGGCGATTTTGTGAAAATTTGGGTATGATCACGCTTTTTAGAATGATTGTGGGTAAAAAAGAAAGCCGCTGCCCGGTTGGGTGCGGCTCTCAGCTAAACGAACTTACTTCGTTTTCTTTGCGGTTTTGGTGGTTTTGGCGGCTGCCTTTGTGGTTTTGGCGACGGGCTTGGCTTCGACTTTTACTTCTGCCTTGACTTCCGGCTTTGTTTCGGCTTTCACCTCTGCCTTAGCTTTCTCTTTTGCAGCCGGCTTTGCGGTTTTTGCGGCGCACTTTGCCGGGGCTTTCTTTTCCTTTTCGACCTCGGTGAGCACCCAGTTCTGGTTATCGCCCTTCACGAACTCCCAAAGCTGTGCCGGTGCGCCGTCTGCATCGCTGATGTCCTTGATGTCGACGACCTTGCCGGACGCGACATGCGTAATGCGGCGGCAGCCCTTGACGGTAGTGGTCAGCTTCCAGAGCTGGGAAGCATTGCCCTGTGCCTCTGCGAGAACGAGTGCGGTGCCGTTTTCTGCCTCACCCGGAACGGTGAGCGCGAGACCGCTGGCCTTATGGACGAGCTGCACGGACGTGCCCTCTGCCGGGACGGCGCACCAGACCTGCGTTTCGCCGCCGTTTGCGGTCATCTGCACGGCAGAGCCGCCGCAGGAAGCGAGAACCTTACCGCTTCTATGGTTTGTGATAACGTATTTCTTTTCTGTCTTTTCTGCCATGAATGATCTCTCCTTTATGAATAAACCTATGCTTTTCGCATATCATTTTCTGATTTTCTATGTACGATAATTAAGTATAATCATAAATTCCTGCAAAGTCAAATCGGCCGCAAGGGCTTTTATCTGCGGGTTTTACAATGAGAATTTTGCTGTTTACGGCAGATTTTGACGGGTTTTTATCTCTCTATCGTGAAAAGTGTCAAAAATTCGGATAGATTTCAGGATAGACTTGAAAATTGAATTGACTTTTTCCATAAAATGTTATTTTGTTTTTTGCGGATATTCTACAAGCAAAAGGAAAGAATTCACAAAATCGTAAGAGAAATTTACGTTTTATATCCTTGCATTCGGGTGGTGTATCGTGTATTCTTATATCTAGATAAGAAAAAGGAGATCGTAACGGGATGGATAGCTTAGACCGTAGACAGGGGCTTTCTTCGGAGCAGGTAGCGCAACGCGTGCGCGACGGGCTTTCAAACGCCGATGAGGGCATTAAGACCAAAACCGAAAAGCAGATCATTTTAGAGAATACGTTCACATTTTTTAACATTTTGAACTTTGTACTGGCGCTGTTCGTTTTGCTGGTGGGCTCGTTTAAGAACCTTTTATTTTTGGGCGTTATCTTTTCTAATATTATTATCGGTTCGTTTCAGGGCATAAGAGCGAAACGGACGATTGACAAGCTCTCCCTCATTTCCGCACCGAAGGCTTCTGTGCTGCGCGACGGAAAACTGCGGACGATACCCGTGAGCGGGATTGTGATGAACGATGTGCTGCATCTTTCGACCGGGCAGCAGATCTGCGCCGACGCCATCGTTTTGGAGGGCGAAGCGGAAGTGAATGAATCGCTCATCACGGGCGAAAGCGATCCGGTCTTGAAGCGCGCAGGTGACGAGCTGCTTTCCGGCAGCTTCATCGTTTCCGGCAGCTGTTACGCCGAAGTGGAGCACGTAGGCCGCGAAAACTACGCAAACCGCATCGCAAACGGCGCGAAGTATGTGAAGCGCACGAACTCCGAAATTCTCCATTCCCTCGATTTCATTGTAAAGACGCTCGGCTTTACGCTGGTGCCGATTGGCATTTTGCTTTTCTGCAAGCAGTTTTTTTTACTGCATGACACGATCCGCGAAGCCGTTGTGAGCACGGTCGCCGCGATCCTCGGCATGATCCCGGAGGGGCTCATTTTGCTGACAAGCGTGGTGTTCGCCGTAAGCGTACTGCGGCTTTCACGCTACAAGACGTTGGTGCAGGACCTGTACTGCACCGAATCGCTGGCACGCGTAGATGTGCTATGCTTAGACAAAACAGGTACAATCACCGAAGGCACGATGCAGGTGGACGAGCTGCACCCGCTGACGGGCTACACCGAAGAGGACATGACGGCTCCGCTGGAGGCGCTTGTGCAGGTTTTGACGGACGACAACCCGACGTACAACGCGGTGAAAGCATACTTTCCCGGCGGATCGGACTGGAAAGCTGCGGCGACGGTGCCGTTCTCCTCTGCGAGAAAGTGGAGCGGCGCGTATTTCGGCGAGCGCGGCACGTATGTGATGGGCGCGGGCGAATTCATTTTGGGCGAACGCTTCGGTGCGCTGCGTGAACACACGGAGGAATATGCGGCGCGCGGCGAACGCGTTTTGCTGCTGGCCCACTCCGCAAAGCCTTTCCTTGAAAACAAGGTGCTGCCGGACGACATTGAGCCGGTGGGCTTCATTTTAATCAGTGATAAGATCCGCACGGAAGCACCGCAAACGCTGCGCTATTTTGCAGAGCAGGGCGTGACGCTGAAGGTCATCTCCGGCGACAACGCCGTGACGGTCTCTAACATTGCACAGAAGGCCGGTCTGCCCCACGCGGAAAACTACTGCGATGCGACGACGCTGCACACCGACGAGGAGATTGCGGGGGCAATTGAGCAATACAGTGTGTTTGGCCGCGTGACGCCGCAGCAGAAACTGAAATTTGTGCAGGCGTTAAAAAACCACGGCCACACGGTGGCGATGACGGGCGACGGTGTGAACGACGTTCTGGCGCTGAAAGAGGCCGATTGCAGCATTGCGATGGCTTCCGGCAGCGACGCGGCGCGCACGGTCTCGAACCTCGTTTTGCTCGACTCCAACTTTGCTTCCATGCCGCAGGTGGTGAAGGAAGGCAGGCGCTCCATCAACAATTTGCAACGCTCTGCATCGCTGTTTTTGCAGAAGACGATCTATTCGACGGTGCTGGGTGTGCTGTTCATTTTTCTTTCTGCTTCCTACCCGTTTGAGCCGATTCAGCTGACGTTTATCAGTTCGATTACGATCGGTATTCCGTCGTTTATACTGGCGCTGGAGCCGAACAACGAGCGCATAAGCGGCAGCTTTTTAGCGAACGTTTTGAAGAAATCGTTCCCCTCTGCCCTGACGATGATTCTTGGCGTTTTGTTTTTGACGCTGTTTAAGGGACCGCTGAATTTGACGAACCCGCAGGTCTCGACACTTTCGGTCATTGTGGCGTTTGCCGTTGGGTTTATGCTGATGTTCAAGCTTTGCCTGCCGTTCAACGCGCTGCGCGGGGCGCTGTTCGGCACGATGGTGGCGGCGTTCTTTGTGGGATATATCGGCTGCATGGACCTGGTTTCCATGGTGCCGCTGACCGCCCCGATGCTGTTTATTTTGATCCCGCTGCTCATTGTGTCGATCGTCTTTATGATGCAGACAAATCATTTTATGGAGCATTTTGCAGAGCACCACACGCGGCGTTTGCTGCAAAGCAGGTTTTTCCAGAATCACCGCAGAAAGCGGCGTGAGACGGCGCACAAAGGCCGCCATGCCGCCCGCAGAATGCGCCGCCGCACAGAGCAGCCAAGCAGGGTGCGAGACGGTAAAAGAGCTTAATTTAGTTGAGATAATATGAAAACACCCCGGCAGGCGGTTTGGATGGCTTGCCGGGGTGTTCTTATGCGCTTGTTAATTTTACAGGATGCAGTATTTTGCCATGTAGTCTTCCATGGCGGGGAGGATATCGTTGTATTTTTCGGACTGCTTTAAGTACTCGTGGATGTCCTCGACGGTGACGATAGCGTGGACCTTGATGCCGAACTCCTCGTTGACCTCCATGATGGCGGTTTTGCCGGGAACCTTGCCTACCTCGCAGCGGTTGACGGAGATGAACATATCGTTGACTTTCACATTGCCGCAGCCGTAGAGGATCGGCATGGTCTCGCGCACGGCGGTACCGGCGGTGATGACGTCTTCGATGATAATAATGTTATCGCCGTCCTTCGGCTTGTAGCCGACGAGGCTGCCGCCTTCGCCGTGGTCTTTCTCTTCCTTGCGGTTGAAGAAGTAGGGCTTCGAGATGCCATACTCGTTATAGAGGGACGCGGCGGCGGCTGTGGCAAGCGGAATACCCTTGTACGCCGGGCCGAACATGGCGGAGAAATCTTCGCCGACGGTCTCCTTGATGAGCGATGCGTAGAACTTGCCGAGCTTTGCGATCTGCTCGCCGGTCTTATAGTTGCCGGTATTGACGAAGTACGGCGTATTGCGGCCGCTCTTCGTGACGAAGGAGCCGAAACGCAGCACGTCTGCGGACATCATGAACTCGATAAACGCCTTTTTGCTTTCTGTCAGCATAAAAACCATCCTTTATTTCCGTCATGGGTCGGAATTTATTTTTATCAGTATAGCATAGATTTGTGTTTTCGTCAAAATTTTTTACGCGAACTCACGCCGCCGGAGAAAGTCCGTTTTCCGCCGACCACGTATAGACGGAATACATATTGCCGTCCGTTGTAACGGCGACGGTGCCGTCTGTATCGGTGCGCAGGATCCTGCAGTTGCGTTCGGAAAGGCTTTCGAGCGTTTCGTGGTGCGGGTGACCGTATTTATTATCCTGCCCGCAGGAAATGACGGCGACGGCGGGGTTCACGGCGCGGAGAAAATCCATGGAGGACGATGTGGACGAGCCGTGGTGACCGCACTTTAAAACGTTTGAAGTGATGTCCGTTTCGCGTGCTAAGATATTCTCTTCAACCTCGGTTTCGGCGTCGCCGGTGAGCATAAAGGAGATATTGCCGTAGGTGAAGCGCAGAACAGCAGAATAGTTGTTGAGGTTATCGAATATCTCGTCCTTTTCCGGGGATAGGACGGCAAAATTGGCGTTTTCGGGCGCGGAGATTTTTGTATCGGTGGAGATCTGCTCGGTTTGGACGTTTTTGTCGAGCAGGGCATCGAGCATATTTTCGTATGTAGCGGTGGTGGGCGTTTGGTCGTCGGGCAAAAGGGGCATGTAGAACGTGCCGATGGTGTAATCCTCGATAATCTGCTTCATGGAGCCGATGTGGTCTGCGTGCGGGTGCGTGGCGACAACGGCATCGAACGATGTGACGCCGAGCGCCTGGAGGTCGCTTTCGATGGTCTCTCCCGCTTCGCGGGTGCCGGCATCAATGAGCATGTTGTAATCGGTGCCGATTTGAATTAAAATGCTATCCCCCTGCCCGACATCTAAAAAGTAGACGGCGCAGTCGGCGGCGTCGGTGCTTTGAGTAGGCTGTGCGGGGGCGCTTGGGTCTGTGTTCGGTGCGCCGGTGAGGTACGTTTCAAGCTCCGGGAAATAATAGACAAGCACCGCCGCGAGCACAAGGACGGCGCTGATGACGGCGGAAAGCGTTTTTTTGTTCCGGGGTTGGCGGCGACGGGCTGCGCCGGTTCTTTTTTGTGGCATGAGTCTCTCCTTTTTGTTTACATAATTTGTTTTACGTGATACAAAAAAGCTGCCGCAGTTTTTACTTGCAGCAGCTTACTTTGCAAATCCTACTCTTTACTTACCTTGCGTTTCGTCCTTGTAAAGGTTAAAGCGGAACAGCTTGGATTCATCCGCTTCATTATCGCAGACCACAAAGGCTTCTGCGATCTTTCCGCCTTCAATCAGAGACGTAAGACCGATGAGCTGACACAGCTTGCTTTTCAGGTTCAGCTTATCACCGTCGCGCGTCATCAGATACACATTGCCCTCGCAGCTATCCAGTACAGACAGGAAGCCCGGAACATCGATGTCGTGAAGTTCGATCATCTTGGACATCAGTCATCTCTCCTTTGATATGAGATTTAGTCTCATTATGGTTTGCCGATAGGGTTCTATGTGGAAAACCATAATATCCTATGATGGCTTTATTCTATCACAACAGCAGAGAATACACAAGAGCTAAACGGAAAAAAGGTGTGTTGCATTCAGGTTAAATTTTCAGTGAATTTGTTAAACTTTGAGAAAGTTTATGAATCTTTCCAATCATTCGCCGGAGGCACCGTAGTTCGCGAGCACGCGGGCGCTGGGATCGTTGACGTCGCAGCCCTCCCACGCTTTGTTCGGCATCCAGAAGTCCCTGACCATTTCCGCCTGACCGGGATAGTATTTTTCAAAAATTTCACGGTAGAGAAGGGATTCTTTCGTAAACGGCGTTGCGAACGGATATTTTGCGGCGCGGAGCTTCATTTCGTCATCGGTATACTTTGTTTCGGCGTAGGCCTTGAGGTAATCGACCATAGAGTGACCGACGGCATCGGAGAACGCGGCTTTTTCGCGGTATAAAATCGGCAGCGGGAGGTAATCGCCCTCGAACGCGTGGCGCAGGAGGTATTTGCCTTTTTTGTACTTGTTGAGCTTCATCTCGGGATCGACGGACATGACGTATTTGACGAAATCGAGATCACCGAACGGGACGCGGGCTTCGAGCGAGTTGGCGGAGATGCAGCGGTCGGCACGGAGCACGTCGTACATATGAAGCTCCCGCACGCGCTTTTGGGCTTCCGTTTGGAACGCAGCGGCGCTGGGGGCGAAATCTGTATATTTGTAGCCGAAGAGCTCATCGGAAATTTCACCGGTGAGCAGCACGCGGACATCGGTCTGCTCGTGAATGGCTTTGCAGACGAGGTACATGCCCATGCTGGCGCGGATGGTGGTGATGTCATACGTGCCAAGCAGCGCAATGACGGTTTCGAGATTTTCGATAACATCGTCCTTTGTGATGATGACCTCGGTGTGGTCGCTGTGAATGTAATCGGCAACTTCGCGGGCGTATTTTAAATCGATGGCATCTTCACTCATGCCGATGGCGAACGTGCGAATGGGCTTCTTTAAAAGCTTTGCCGCGACGGAGCAGACGAGGGAGCTATCGAGCCCACCGCTGAGAAGAAAACCGAGCGGGGCATCGGCATCGAGCCGCTTTTCGATGCCGGCAACGAGCTTATCATGGATGTTTTTACAGACAGTCTCGAGGTCATCGTGGCAAACTTCTTCGACTTCGGCGATGTCGCAGTAGCAGGTGAATTTGCCGTCCTTATAGTAGTGGCCCGGCGGGAACGGCATAACGCGATGGCACAGGCCGACGAGGTTTTTCGGCTCGCTGGCAAACATAATGTGGCCGCTTTCGCTGTACCCGTAGTAGAGCGGGCGGATGCCGATGGGGTCGCGCGCAGCGATGAAGCTATCGGTCTCGGCATCGTAAATAATCAGGGCGAACTCGGCGTCGAGCTTCTTGAACATCTCGGTGCCCTCTTCTTTGTAGAGGGGGAGTAAAATTTCGCAGTCAGAATCACTTTTGAAGGTGTAGCCTTTTCTCCGGAGCTCCTCTTTAACGGAACGGAAGCCATAGAGCTCGCCGTTGCAGACGACGGCGGAATCGTCCAGCTCAAACGGCTGCATGCCTTCTTCTGTGAGGCCCATGATGGCGAGGCGGTGGAAAAAGAGCCAGCCTGCGGGCGTTTCCAGTGTGCGGGACATATCCGGCCCGCGGGAAACGGTTTTATCAAAGCCCTTTCGTAAATCTTCCAAACGAATGTCTTTTGCTGTGTAACCCATAATCGAACACATATCGGTTCCCTCCAAATAAAATAATTTCAGTCCAAACGCAAATAAAAAAACAGCCGTTTGTCCCAATTTCTTAGGACGAATAGCTGTTGTATCCGCGGTGCCACCTAAATTATCTTATAAAGAAGATCACCTTTACTGTCTCTAACAAGACAGGCACGGCTTAACGCGCCGCCACACGTCGCACCTACTGAGATATGCGCATCTTTTCGGCTTGAGGCTCCGAAGTGTTATTCGCCGGTGTGCTTACGCGGGGTTCACACTCTCCCCCGCTCACTGTGCAAAGCGGTCTGCCGGGTACTTCTCTTCATCTGTGCCCTTGAATTATTATGCTAAGTTTATACCACCAAAATTTCATTTTGTCAACACTTTTTTGGAAAAATTTTTGATTTTACACGAAATTTGCATTTTTTCAGTTTACAACTTGCAGTTTGTAAGCGGTTTTTAGCCATACTAAAACGTATTTGTCAAAAATCAAAAAGCTCTTTTCATTTTACGGGAGTTGTATTATAATAAGCTTGGATAAAATGCAAAATGAAACAGGAGGTCTTTTCCATGTTTGCCTATAAAACTTTGAAAAGCGGCACTGACATTCGCGGTGTTGCAAGTGAAGGCGGCGGCGCGCCGATTAACCTGACCGATGAGGTCGTGGAGCGCATTGCGGCCGGTTTTCTCGTTTGGTGCGAAAAGCACCTGGATAAGTGCGCCGAGGGGCTGAAAATTGCCGTCGGCCATGACTCCCGCATTTCCGCAGACCGTATTGCGGCGGCGCTGTTCCGCGCGTTTACGACGTACGGTGCTTCGGTTTACGACTGCGGCCTTGCCTCTACCCCGTCGATGTTCATGGCGGTTTTGGAGCTGCCGTGCGACTGCTCGGTGCAGATTACGGCGAGCCACCACCCGTTCTTCCGCAACGGACTGAAGTTCTTCACGCCTGCGGGCGGCCTTGACAGCCCGGATATTTCCGAGATTTTGGAATATGCACAGAACGGCGCTGCGCCGAAGGAGACCGACAACGGCACGCTGGTGCCGGTGGACTATATGTCGAAATATGCAGATAATCTGCGCGAGATGATCCGCAAGGGCGTGAACGCGGAAGATTATGCGCATCCGCTTGCGGGTTTTAAGATCGTTGTGGACGCCGGCAACGGCGCGGGCGGTTTTTACGCAAACAACGTGCTGAAGCCGCTTGGTGCGGACATTACAGGCAGCCAGTTTTTGGAGCCGGACGGTCGCTTCCCGAACCACATTCCAAACCCGGAGAACGAGGAGGCCATGGCGAGCGTTTGCGCGGCGACCGTGAAGGCCGGTGCGGACCTTGGCGTAATTTTTGACACGGACGTAGACCGAGGCGGCGCTGTGGACAGCCGCGGCGAAGAGATCAACCGCAACCGTCTTGTGGCGATTGCTTCCGCCATTGCGCTGGAAGGCAACCCGGGCGGCACCATTGTGACGGACTCCATTACGTCCGACGGACTCAAGACCTACATTGAGCAGACGCTCGGCGGTAAGCATCACCGCTTTAAGCGCGGTTACAAGAATGTCATCAACGAAGCGGTACGCCTGAATAACGAGGGCGTGAACTGCCCGCTGGCGATTGAGACGAGCGGCCATGCGGCGCTGCGCGAGAACTACTTCCTTGACGACGGTGCCTATCTGGTGACGAAGATCATCATTAAGGCGGCACAGCTGCGCCGCGAGGGCAAATCGCTCGATAGTCTCATCGCCGATCTGAAGGAAGCCAAGGAAGAAAAAGAGTTGCGCTTCCCCATTACCGCGGAGGATTTCCGCCCCTATGGTGAGAGCACCATTGCGGCGCTTGAAAACTACGCGAAAGCGCACAACTGGAACATTGCGCCGGACAACCGCGAAGGCATCCGCATTTCGTTCCCGGAAAACGACGGCGACGGCTGGTTCCTGCTGCGCATGAGCGTACACGACCCCATTCTACCGCTGAATATCGAAAGCAATTCCGTCGGCGGCGTACGCGTGCTGGCCGAAAAGCTGCTGAAGTTCTTTGACGAAGTGAAGCCGGAGAATGCGGACTATGCGGCGCTAAGAGAATTTTTGGAAAAGTAAGCTGAAATTAAATATTTAAATAAAAGGAACTCCCGACTGCTGCGCTTCATCATTTGCGGCGGTCGGGAGTTTTTGGTCAAAACTCGATGATATGGAGTTTTTGGGCAACTTCTTTGGCTTCGCCGCGGCGTTTGACGCTGAGCTTTTGGAGGATGTGGATGACATGCGTTTTGACGGTGGCGACCTTGACACCGAGGATGTCGGCGATCTCCTGGTTGCTGCGGTTGCCGCACAGGAGCCGGAGCACCTGCGTTTCTGCGGGCGAAAGCGGTTCTGAGAGCCGCGGCATGGGACGCAAGAAATTCGGGTACAAAACAGCCTGACGGCGCGTTTCCTGTAAAAGGAGTGAAAAGAAGGACTCGTCCTTTTTGTAGCCGGTAAACGTCAGCATGGGCATTACGGCGGCGCCAAACTGCGCAATGGGCATAACGAAGCGGTACTCATGGACGGCATCAAGCGCCTGCATCCACTCCTCCTGCCACCGGGCGTTATTTTGCCGCTGATAGCAAACGGCCGTTAGGATACGGATATATATGCGGTCCATCACGCGGCCGCAGCGTTCGCAGAACGGGATGAGTGAGGCCAATGTGAGCAGCGCCGCATTTTCTTCTCCGAGCGCGATCTCAACCATAGCGCGCGTTATATACTGGTAGCGCCACATGGTACGGATGCGCGGCGTGATCTGGGGGGCAGATGTACGGTACCACTGCTCTGCCTTTTCCATTTCACCGGTGCGCAGCCATATACGGCAGCGCATGGCATCAATATTCGGCAGGAAACGCTTGTTGTCCTCCTCAAACTCTGTTCGCAGACTGTCTAAAGAAGAAAGCGCCATGATGGCGTTGCCCTGCTTCGTTTGGGCGCGCGCCATGAGACCGATGATGGCGAACGTCATATCCGGCGTACCGTGACGCTCGATCTCGGGCAACTGGGCTACAAGCGTCATGAGCCACGGAAGGTTATCCTCCCCTTTTTCAAATTTGCTTTCACAAAGGGCGCAATCGGCAAAACCGATGCCGTCTTTGCCGAGAATGGCCTCCATCGGCTTGCGAATGGTTTTGTAGAGCAGTTCATCGTGCTTGGACCACGAACAGAAATCTTTGCCGCCGTTCATAAGACTTGGCAGCATGCTGGTGACAGAAAACGTGGGTGTTTGCAAATTTTTATCCGTTAGAATTTTGAAATAGTTGCCGATGTTCTCTGCGATGCCTTTGCTGCTGCGCTGCGGAAGGGAGATATCGAGATATGCAAGCTTGCCGCGCACCTCTTTGTAGGCGGTGTCGGTCTTTTTGAGTGGGGCGGCATACTCCTGCAGGGCGGAATACCACATTTCGGAGGCTTCGTAATCCATGCAGAGGGACGTGAGCATGCTCATACCGCACATGAGCGATGGCGAGCGGAGGATCTCCTCTTTCGGGATAGCATAGTAATACTTTTCCATCTCATAGTAATGTCCCACACCGGGGTGCTGCTCTGCGTTGCGGATGAGCATTTCCGAGACGCGGCGGTGGTCCTTGCAGCGCGAATAGCACTCGAGCGCATGCTCGTAATCTTCGTGCAGCTCATAGTAAAGCCCGGCGCGGCTGTACACTGCGGCCTGCTCCTGCGGCGTATAGACTTGGCGGAGTTCCCACAGGAGGAACTGTTGGAAAAAGCTCCAGAAGCGGTATTTCTGTGCATCGGCATTTAAAAGTATGGTAGTATCGTGCCGAACGATGGAAATAAGCTCGTTGATGTGGCTGTCGCCGGAAATCATCTGGGCAAGCTCGGCGTCGAATGTATCGAACGGGGCGATGTTAAGCAGCATACGGCGCAGCGGCATTGAAAAGCGGTTGAAGATGTTATCCTCAAAATAGTGATAGATTTCCTGCTGCACAATGCCGACGATCTCCGGCGTATAGGGCTGACCGTTTTGCATCAGGCGCGAAAGCGCCGTTAGGGCCAGCGGGTAGCCGAGAGAATCGTGGATGATGACGTTGATCTCTGCTTCCGTTGGTGTGCAGCCATTCTTTTCCAGAAAAACACGCACGGTATCGCGGTCAAACAGCAAATCTCTGGCCTCGATGAGCTGCAAAAGCCCCGTAAAGCGGAACGGCATGAGCCAGCCGGGCAGCACGCCGCGGCTTAAAATGACGAAGTGCAGCTCCGGATTTTCGCGGATCCATGCGCAGAGCGTTTGCTGATCTTCCGGGTCTTTGAGCGCGGGCAGGGAATCGATCACAATCGCATCTACATTTTTCGGCACGGGCTCGCGCAGGAATTCCGGGTCTTCTGCCGAAAACACGCAGGTTTTGTGATTGCTGAGCAAGGCGGTGGCGGCTGTAGACTTGCCGAAGCCGCACGGCGCGCTGAAGAAAATGACGCGGCACTGAGCCCAACCCTGTAAGAATTGCTCGCGCAGCGATGGCTTGATGACGACTTCATTCATGTGCTCTACTCCCCTTTTATGGTTTATAACCACAATATATCATATTCCGCGCGAAATGTAATCCATCTAAAGATGGATTTTTGAAAAAAATTTGGTTTTGTCGAGGAGAAAAGGTGGAAAGGTAGTACGATTTTGCGGAAATGAAAAAAGCCCCTCGGACACTGAACAGAACCAGTAAAACAGGACAATAGACAAAATCCCCCCTGATGTAGGATA
>OLNE01000328.1_pt1 | contig 49094 bp, 40 predicted proteins | sample 1672431 | NCBI WGS metagenome assembly OLNE01 (sample SAMEA3136685, study PRJEB25190) | human gut metagenome | reverse complement strand
GGGGCCGTTTTGCGTTTAGAGAAGAGAAATTTTAAGAAATTTCTCCAAGGTAGTTTATCCTAGCGAACCGACGGTAACGATGTGCATTGTATCATGAACTAGGTAGGAAGTAGGAAGGTATCTTCCATTAGAAACACGACCGTCAGCAATTTTAACAAAGCCAAGATAAGTCTTACTGGATTGATTTTGCAGATAAGTGTATGCATATCCAGTTACCGCATGATTTCCATAATATGAATGGTCATGTAAAATAATACAAATGGGCTTATAAGAATTAATTGCGTTTTTGACAAGCCTATATGTTATTGATGATTGCGTATTTACAGATACATTTATATTAAAGAGTGAAAATGATTCCTTTATGTAAGTGCTAACACTCGAATTAAGGGTACCACCATTATCTTTAAATTCGGCGTTTTTATAATACTCGTTTTTTAATCCAAGTTGAACAACAGGATTAAATATTCCAGAACCAGTTGATCCTGATTTTGATGTAACAGGGGTATATCCACGATAGTATCCAACTATTTCTATAAGGTTTGTAATTGCGACAGGTGCACAATGATTGGTATAACCATAATATAGCGACGTATATCTGAATTTACAGTTATTTTCAAATGGATTTTTCCACTCAGTAGCTACGTATGGACCTCCATAATGCTCGTTAGCCCACACAATGGGATCGCTAATTGGATAATCGGCTTGTGTCTGTGCAGAAGAGGTATTTCTGGATGCTTCTAAAGGTTCTGAAACATCTTTTTTAAGAAGAGTAGTTCCATCGATGGCTGTAACTAAATTGCTATCCTTGGCTGACTTAAAATAATTAAGATTACCGGTATAGATGATAACGTCATTAGCATCCAGATTGAAACTTTCATATACAGGCGTAGATTCATCAGAGAATTCTAGAATACCATTTTCTATATCAGGATAGGCTGAGACAACTACGTACCCATTGTCACTGCCATTAGAATGCTGGTCTCTTCAGACCAAGTTATGTCAGGCATGGAGAGCATATCTTGGATGAAGTAACCTGCTATAATTTCGGCAACATTTTCGGGGATACTTGTAGAGGACGTTGTGGAAGATAGGGATGAGTCGTTGACTGCGCTTGCACTTACCGTTAGGAGACTTGTTACTAGAACAAGGGAGAGCAAGCATGATAGAAGTTTTCGTTTCATGGGAATCTCCTTTCTTACTGTAAGTTGACTTGGTAGGAACGATGAATGATAGGTGAGAGGGACTAGAATTTCTTATATTCTACTATAAAACCAATCAAAATACAAGAAAAACAAACAAAAATATTGAAAATAAATCAAAAAATAGTATAATGTGTAAAAACGAAAGGAGGGAGAAGAATGAAACGATGGAGTAGGATGCTTTTTCTCTCGATCTGTCTCATGTGTGTTCTCTGTGCCTGCATGGGACAAAAAGAAGATATATTGATCGGAGGAGAGGAAGATGCGACTGGAACCATCCAATCCATCGAAGAAGATGCTGTCTTCTTGCGGATCGATCAAATTGACCAGAGAAACGATCAGTTGAAGACAGGAGATGTGGTGGCGCTCAGAACATTGGAAATGAAAGAGCTTGATCCGGAAGAGTTTTCTTCCTTACAGGTAGGAGAGGTCCTGGACATCACCTATTTTAACATGAACGAAGAGAACGATATCCCGGTCCTGTATGTTTCCCGCTGGGAACTTCAAACACAATAAAGAAAGCCCAGTCTTCTGCGGTGTCGTAGAAGACTAGGCTTTTCTCAGAACAAAAAATAGGAAATCTCAGAAAGTTTTCCCCAATTCATAATATATTATTGGTTTTCTTCGTCAGCGACGGCGAAGGTGGTGAAGGGAGGCTTGCCGCGGGTACCCAGCAGGCGAACGCCGGAGCGGTAGAGGGTTTCGACCGTCTCCACCAGATTGGCGGTGATCTCCTCGCCGGGGGTGACGAGGGGGATCCCAGGGGGATAGGCCCAAATGTATTCCCCGCAGACCTTCCCGATGCCGTCGTACAGGAAGGTCAGGCCACCGGGGGCCATGGCGGCCTCTTCCAGGGACATGCGGCGGGGCGGCAGCTCATAGGCGGGCAGGGGTTCGGCGGGGGGTTCCTCGTTGGGACCGGCGGCCTCGTCCAGGGCCAGCAGGGCCTCGGCCAGGCGGGTGGGCATGGTGTCGTCGGTGCCCAGGCCGGTCATGGCGACGGCGTAGTGGTCCAGGGCCATTTCCAGCTCGATCTTGTACTCCTCCCGCAGGCGATTTTTTAACTCCACGCCGGTGAGAGCGCTGTTGCGGGTGGAGATGAGGATCTTGGCCGGGTCCAGGGCGAAGATGCCGGGGTAAGAGGCCCCTGCCTCGGCTCCGTGGCCCAGCAGACGCAGGTGCTTCAGGCCGCTGGCCAACCGGTCGAATTTGTCCAACCGGGCTTTCCAGGCGGCGAAGAGCGCCTCGCCCTCCTCTTCCAGCAGGCGGATGCACCCGTCCATGGAGGCCATGAGCAGGTAAGAGGGGCTGCTGGACTGGAAGATGCCTGCCTGTCGGACGACCTGGGGCAGGGACAGCCGCGCCCCCGTGGCGTGGAGGACGGCGGTCTGGGTCAGGCTGGGGAGCATCTTGTGCAGGCTGGCCACGGCCAGGTCTGCCCCCTGGCCCATGGCGCTGGGGGGAAAGGCGGGGTGGAGGCCCAGATGGGCCCCGTGGGCCTCGTCGACCAGGACGGGGATGCCCTTTTCATGGGCGATGGCGCAGATGCCGGCGGTGTCGCTGAGGATGCCGTCGTAGGTGGGGCTGGGGTAGACGATGAGCTTCACGTCCGGGTGCTGTGCCAGGGCCTGGGCCACTTGCTCCGGGGAGATGGACCCAGCCAGGCCGAAGGTCGGCTCGGTGGCGGGGGTCAGAAAGACCGGGTCCAGGCCGCAAAGCTCCATGGCGTGGTAAATGGCCTTGTGGCAGTGGCGGGCGACTAAGATCTTGTCGCCCCGGCGGGTGGTGCCGCGAATGGCGGCCAGCAGGCCGCCGGTGCTGCCGTTGACCAGCAGACAGCTCTTCCGGCTGCCCCAGAGGGCGGCGGCCCGGTCCATCATCTTCGCTAAGATGCCCTCAGGGGCGTGGAGATCGTCAAAGCCGGGCAATTCTGTGATGTCCCATTCCGCGCCCAGCTGGGCGAGGTAGGGGGCCAGGGCGGCGTTTTCCTTGTGGCCTGGCATGTGCAGGGAGAGATACCCCGCCTGGTGGTGGGCCTGTAACTGATCCAGCAGGGAGGGGGTGGTTTGTTCTGACATGTGCATCCGACTCCTTTTATTAGTATCCTATATATTAAAGTGTTTTCACAAGAAAGCAGACGCGGCAGGGGAGACCTGCGCGAAAGGGGTTGCAGAGGTATGATACCAGAAACCATGCCAGATGGCAACCAGGGTGCAGACTCTGGCCTGTCCGCAGGTCACAGACGGGGAGATTCTGACCTTATGAAAAACTTTCGGTTTGGTGATTTGTACAGGGCCAGGACTGTGGTAGATTAAACCTACCAAACAGAATCACCAAAAGGAGGCCCATCCCCATGAGCACCAACTCTGCGGCTGCCACGAGCAGCAACTCGTCCCGCGTCAAGTCCCTTGCCATCACGGCCATTTGCCTGGTCCTGGTGTATGTCTTCACGTCTGTCGTGAACATTCGCCTGCCTTTCGCCCCCAACGGCGGCTTGGTCCACCTGGGCAACGTCCCCCTCTTCGTCGCGGCCATTCTCTTCGGCAAGCGCACCGGTATGATCGCCGGCGGCATCGGCATGGGTCTGTTTGACCTGCTCTCCGGCTGGACCCTGTGGGCTCCTTTCACCTTAGTCATCGTCGGTTGCATGGGCTTCGTCGTGGGCGCCATCACCGAGAAGCGGAAAAACATGGGCTTCATCGTCCTGGCCCTCATTGCCGCCTGCGCCATCAAGATCGTCGGCTATTACTTCGCCGAGGTCGTGATCTATGGCAACTGGGTGGTGCCGTTCACCTCCATCCCCGGCAACCTCATCCAGATCGGCGTGGCCGCCGTCATCACCCTCATCATCATTAAGCCCCTCCAGGCTGCGGCCGAGCACACCATCCTGAAGAAGGCTTGAGGAAATGACCAAACCTGGTCACGGATCGGAGAACGATTTGCATAATTTGCAGAGGTTCCATCATCTTCATTTGCAGAGAAAAAGACGCCGATGCAATTTCGGCGTCTTTTTGCAATTTCTGGTTTTCCATCTTTCATGCTGGAACTTTTGTGCGATGCCGCAAAAATTGTTCAAAATTTTTCAAAATAATTGTTGCATTTACAGCAGGGACGTGCTATACTTGCAACTGCAATAGGGATGAATTGAAAAGTTTGTCTTAGATTGCAAGTATCCTTGTATTTTCGCCTGGAGCCGCCAGGGAAAAATAAATCTTCAAAAGAAGGAGCCAAACATCATGAATGCTTACATCGAAAGCGTTATTGAAACCGTTAGAAAGAAGCACGGCAACGAGCCCGAGTTCGTGCAGACCGTGGAGGAAGTTCTGAGCTCTCTGGACCCCGTCGTTGAGAAGCACCCCGAGTACGAGGCTGCTGACCTGCTGGGCCGTATGGTCGAGCCTGAGCGTATGTTCACCTTCCGCGTTGTGTGGACCGACGACGCTGGTAAGCCCCACACCAACATCGGTTATCGTTGCCAGTTCAATGGTGCTATCGGCCCCTACAAGGGCGGCCTGCGCTTCCAGCCCAACGTTTACCCCGGCATCATCAAGTTCCTGGGCTTCGAGCAGATCTTCAAGAACTCCCTGACCGGTCTGCCCATCGGCGGCGGCAAGGGCGGCGCTGACTTCGATCCCGCCGGCAAGTCCGACGCTGAGATCATGCGTTTCTGCCAGAGCTTCATGACCGCTCTGTATCGTTACATCGGGCCCGACATCGACGTCCCCGCTGGTGACATGGGCGTTGGCGGCCGTGAGATCGGCTTCCTGTATGGCCAGTATCGCCGCCTGAAGGGCTGCTTCGAGAACGGCGTTCTGACCGGCAAGGGCCTGTCCTATGGCGGTTCTCTGGCTCGTCCCGAGGCTACCGGCTACGGCGCTGTGTACTATCTGCAGGAAGTCCTGAAGCATGAGGGCGAGAGCATCGAGGGCAAGACCATCGCTGCTGCTGGTTTCGGCAACGTGACTTGGGGCATCTGCAAGAAGGCTAAGCAGCTGGGCGCTAAGGTCATCACCCTGTCCGGCCCCGACGGCTATGTCTACGATCCCGACGGTGTCTCCACCGACGAGAAGGTCGAGTACCTGCTCGAGATGCGTTCCTCCGGCCGCAACAAGGTCAAGGACTATGCTGACAAGTTCGGTGTTGAGTTCCACGCTGGCGAGAAGCCCTGGGGCGTGAAGGCTGACATCATCATGCCCTCCGCTATGCAAAACGACGTCAACATGGAGCAGGCTAAGAAGATCGCTACCTGCGGTGCTAAGTACTACATCGAGGTCGCTAACATGCCCACCACCAACGATGCTCTGAAGTTCCTGATGGAGCAGCCCAACCTGATCGTGGCTCCTTCCAAGGCTGTTAACGCCGGCGGCGTTGGCGTTTCCGCAATGGAGATGTCCCAGAACTCCGAGCGTCTGTCCTGGACTGTTGACGAGGTCGACGGCCAGCTGAAGAAGATGATGGAGAACATCCACAGAGTCTCTGCTGAGGCTGCTGAGGAGTACGGCCTGGGCTACAACCTGGTCGCTGGCGCTAACATCGCTGGCTTCAAGAAGGTTGCTGAGGCTATGCTGGAGCAGGGCCTGTTCTAATTCAGAACACCCCCATCTTCTGAAACAAAGCATAATGACAAGACCTGGCCTTCGGGCCAGGTCTTGTTTTTGTATCCTGTATTCTGTAAAGTATCGAAAAAATCAGCGTACCCATCTGAGTACGCTGGTTTTTCTTATGACTCGTCTTTTTCGTGCGCCCGCCCGCACACCGGGCATTTCCCCAGCGCTTCCTGATACCACGTTCCGCAGGAAGGGCAGTGGGCACGAGGAGGTTCGGTGGGGGTCTTTGCGGCCGGTGCTTCCGCCTCCGGCTCTTTGGACAGGTCCTCTTCCTCTGCCGCCTGGGCGGCCCCTTCGGGGACCAGGAAACTCAGCTTCCGGTTGATCTCCCGCGTGGCCTTGACCTGCATGATCCGCAGCAGGATCAGCTCGTATCCCACCCGGCAGAGCAGCGGGCCTAGGAGCAACAGCAGCAGGCCCATCATCAAAAGCGTTGTGTTGGCGAAGAGACCCTGGAAGATCAAGACCAGCCCCAGCAGCACTGTCACCAGGGAGAAGAAGACATTCAGCACTTGCAGGATCTTTTCCAGCAGCAGCGTCTTCGGCGTGAAGGCGTCAAACAGCAGCTGGAAAAAGGCAGGCAGCTTTCCGTCCTTGTGTTTGGGCAGCACCAGCACGGCCAGCAGGGCCGTCAGCACCACCGCGATCACCAGGATGCCCACGATCCCGGCCGCGGCCAGGATGTGCGTGTTATAAGTATAGTAGTACATCAAACACCTTTCTTTCTGTCGTTCATTCCGATCGGTTGGAGGACGGAGTTGCCGTTATTTCAGGGCTTCCGTCCGGTATAGGTCGGTCCGCCGCCCGGCCAGGATGGGGATCTGGGCGCGGTACTTGTCCAGGTCGGCCAGGTCGATCGTGACCACCTGCACGCCGGCTTTCTCGTCGAACTCCGTGAGCAGATTCCCCCAGGGGTCGCTGACCAGGGAGTGGCCGTAGGCGACATAGGACGCCGTCTCATCCCTGGCGGGGGAGCAGCCGGCGATAAAGCACTGGTTATCCAGCGCCCGCATCCGAAAGGCCAGGCTCCAGTGGACAGGGCCGGTGGTCATGTTGAAGGCGGCAGGGATCAGGATGAGCTGCGCCCCCTTGTCTCCCATGACCCGGAAAAGCTCGGAGAAGCGAATGTCAAAGCAGATGGCGATGCCCAGCTTGCCCAGCGGTGTGTCGACCACGGTGATCTGGTCCCCGGCGGTCAAAGTGTCGGACTCCATGAAGCGCTGACCGCCCGGCACGTCGATGTCGAAGAGATGGACTTTCCGGTGGCGGGCCAGCTCCTCCCCTTGGGGAGAAAAGAGGTAACAGGTGTTGTAGATGGCGTCCCCCTCCCGTTCGGGCACGGAGCCGCCGGCGAGATAGATGCCCAGCTCTTTGGCGATGCGGGACAAAAACTGCCAGGTCTCGCCCCCGGCGGGTTCCGCGTACGCGGGGAAGCAGGCGTTTTCATAGGGGCAGTTGAACATTTCCGGCAGCAAGACCAGCTCCGCGCCCTGGCGGGCGGCAGTGCGGATGGCCTCTTCGGCGGTGCGGAGATTTTCGGCCTTGTCAGCTGTCACCTTCATCTGACACAGGCCCAGTTGAATGGTCCCCATAGACAGGCTCCTTTCCTCTCCGCTCCCCAGTGGGGGGGCGGCGGTTTTTTTCTCTTTGACTGTACCATATTTTCAGGTGGGACGCAAGGAGGAATCCCCTTCCTCTTAGTCGTACACCATAAAAATCCCCCCACCCCGCCCCCAAAAATTGTGGGAGCGGATAGGGAAAAGCCCATGACTTTTATCGGTGGGCGTGGTAAAATAAAAAGGACTATATCAAGTAAACGAAATGACTTTACGTCATAAACCATATTCCGAACCCCACAAGGAAAGAAAGGATAGTTACGCTATGAACGAATTCAAGGGAAGCAGCAAGTACGTTGTCTCCGAGGACCTGCTGCGCATCGTCAACATCTCCATCGCGTTGCAGAAGCCTCTGCTCATCAAGGGCGAGCCCGGCACCGGCAAGACCATGCTGGCCGAGGCCATTTCTGAGGCCCTGGGCAAGAAGCTCATCATTTGGAACATCAAGTCTACGACAAAGGCCCAGGACGGCCTGTATGTGTATGACACCGTCCAGCGTCTGTACGACAGCCAGTTCGGCGGCGAAGGCGTGGACGATATCAAGAAGTATATCAAGCTCGGCAAGCTGGGCGAGGCGTTCTCTGACAAGGAGCAGGTGATCCTGCTGATCGACGAAATCGACAAGGCCGATCTGGAGTTCCCCAACGACCTGCTGTGGGAGCTGGATAAGATGGAATTCTATATCCCGGAGACCAAGGAGACCATCGCCGCGCAGCAGCGCCCCATCGTCATCATCACCTCCAACGCCGAGAAGGAGCTGCCCGACGCCTTCCTGCGCCGCTGCGTGTTCCACTACATCGCCTTCCCCGACCAGGAGATGATGCGTGACATCGTCCACGCCCACTATCCCGACATCGAGGACCACCTGCTGGAGCTGGCCATGCGGGCCTTCTACCAGGTGCGCGACCTGCCCACCGTGGCCAAAAAGCCCTCTACCTCCGAGCTGCTGGACTGGCTCCAGGCCCTGCGCCTGGGCGGCGTGGACCCGGAGAAGATCGAGGCCGAGCTGCCCTACGCCGGCATCCTGCTGAAGAAAAACGAGGACCTCACCGCCGTGAAGAACGCCAAGAACCGCGTGAAGAACGGCTTCCGTTGGTAAGAACGTCGACATCCGCCAACGAGAAAGGAGGGACACCGTTTGTTTACGGACCTGTTTTACTACATGCGTGCCAAGGGCCTGAAGGTGTCCATGAACGAGTGGCTGTCGCTGATGGAGGCCCTGGAACGGGGTCTGTGCCGCAACAGCCTGCTGGAGTTTTACTATGTCAGCCGGGCCATTTTGGTCAAGACCGAGGCCGACTTTGACAAGTTCGATGAAATTTTCCTGGATTATTTCGACCGCATCCAGCACATCGAGGACATCCCCCAGGAGCTCATGGACTGGCTCCATGACCCCAAGAACATGAAAAAATACGACAAGGACGAGGTGGACGCCCGCACCACCTACGACCTGGAAAAGCTCCGCCAGATGCTGGAGGAGCGGCTCCAGGAGCAGCACGAGCGCCACGACGGCGGCCAGTACTGGGTGGGCACCGGCGGCACCTCCACCATGGGCCACTCCGGCTACGCCGCCACCGGCATCCGCGTGGGGGGCAAGAGCCAGCACCGCCACGCCTTGCAGGTGGCCGGGGAGCGGGAGTTTCAGGACTTCCGCGAGGACAACGTGCTCGACCAGCGGTCGTTCCAGCTGGCCTTCCGCCGCCTGCGGCAGATGACCACCCGCCAGGACGGCCCCATGGATGTGCTGAACCTGGGCCGGACCATCGACGAGACCTGCAACAACGCAGGCTATCTCCACCTGTCTTTCGACCGGCCCCGGACCAACGACATCAAGGTCATGGTCCTCTTCGACTCCGGTGGGTCCATGACCCCCTACACCCGCCTGTGCGGCCAGCTGTTCCAGGCGGTGAACCGGGCCAATAATTTCAAGGACCTACAGATCTATTACTTCCACAACTGCTGGTACTCTGAGCTGTACACCGGCCCCCGCTGCGTCTACGGCGAGTCGGTGCCGACCCAGTGGATCATCAACAACCTCAGCCGGGAGTATAAGGTCATCGTGGTCGGGGACGCCTCCATGGCGCCCTCCGAGCTGACCTGGATCGGCGGCAGCTCCTACTACAACCGCTACAACGCCGAGACGGGCCTGACCTGGCTCAACCGCTTCCACACCCGCTTTGACAAAATGGTGTGGTTCAACCCCATCCCCGAAGCCATGTGGGAGTATGACTACGGCTACCAGACCATCGAGATGATCCGCCAGGCCGTGGACATGTACCCCCTGACCGTGGAGGGCCTGGGCCGCGGCCTGAAAAAGCTCGTGTCTGCCCGGTAACTTCCTGTCCGAACCCAGTGTCCCGCCCGCTGAACAGCGGGCGGGTTTTCCGTGACGTCAGAGAAAACACAAGGAGGCGCCCTCTATGAACCAAATCGGGCGAAAACTGCAAACCCGCACCATGAATCTCCTGCGAGGGCTCCTCACCCTGGCGGCGACGTTCGTGCTGCTGACGGTGGTGCTACAATTACAGGTGGAGTACAACCTGCTCATCTGCATCTACGCCGTCTCCGCCGGGGCCATGCTGCTGTACTGGATGATCCGCAACCGCAGCGACCAGGAAAAGCTGGACCAGGAGGTGGCGCGAAGTAACTCCCTGGTGAACGCCGCCCTTCCCGTGGGCGACGTGCGCCTGTTTGAGCTGCTGCCGGACGGGATGCTCCGCGTCCTGACCCCCGGCCAGGGGCAGGGAGACCAATTAAAAACCACGCTGGAAACGCCCCGGCGCTTGCTGGAATACTTAAACTGCTCCGCCCAGTGGGAGGCCCCGTTCCAGGCGGCCCTGGAGCAGGCCGCCCTGGGCCAGGACGGAGAGATCGAGTTCCAGACCATGGACCAGCAGGAGACCTGGATCCAGCTGCGCATGGAGCCCCTGCCCAACAACGAGGAGGCCACCGCCATCGGCACCATCCGGGACGTGACCGACAAAGTGAAGGAACGCCACCGCCGGGAGGACGCGGCGAAGCTTCTGGACCGCATGACCGAGGGCACCATCGCGGGCCTGGAGATCGGCCTGGAGACCGACAGCTTTCGCCTGCTCTGGGGCACCCAGGTCTACCAGGACATGCTGAAGGACATGGCGAAGAAGTTGGGCAAGGATCTGCCGTCCTACAGTGTCTTCATCCATGACTATATCGCCCCCACCATCCACCCCAGGGACCGGAAGGCATACCAGCGCAGCATGGACCGCACGACCCTGCTCTCCCTGATGCTGTCCGAGGGCCAGGCCCCCATGCCGGAGTATCGGGTGATGACCGACCAGACCCCCGGCTACGAGTGGCACGGGGCGGAGTTCTATTTCTTCCGGGACCCTGTGACCCACAAGGCCATGTGCAATGTCTTCATCCGCCAGGTGACGGAGGCCAAGAAGCGGCAGCTGGAGGAAAAACGCCGGTTGGAAGAAAAGGAGCATGTCCTCTTTTTGCAGGCCAAAAAGCTGGTGGAGTCTGAGGAAGAGCTGGACTTCGTCCACGTCATCGCCGAGTATTACCAGGGCATCTATGTTGTGGACCTGTTGGAGGACCAGACCCGGAGCATCAAAGTGCCCCGGTATTTCGCGGACCTTTTACAGGAGGCAGGCCACTGCCAGACCAAGACGCTGGAGCTCTACTGCGAGCGGCTCCTGGACCCAGACTATGTGGCAGCGTTCCAGTCCGTGACGAACTTCGACAATCTTCGCCGCCGCCTGGAAAAGAAACGTCAGGTGGAGTTTCTCTTCCACAAGAAGAACGACACCTGGCTCCGCCTGCGGGTCTTTGCCATGCCCAGCTACACGCCCCAGAACCAAAAGACGCTGTGGGTCTTTGAGGACGACACGGCCACCGTCAACCTCCGCCAGGAGGAGGAAAAGGCCCGCGTCACCGCCCAGGCCGCCGAGGCCGCCAGCCAGGCCAAGAGCCAGTTCTTGGCCAACATGAGCCATGACATCCGCACCCCCCTCAACGCGATTTTGGGCATGTCCGAGCTGGGCCTGCGGGAGGACGCCAACGAGTCCAAGGACAACTGCTTCCGGGATATCCGCAGTAGCGGCCGCATTCTGCTGGACAACATCAACAGCATCCTGGACCTGTCCAAGATCGAGGCGGGCAAGATGGAGATCACCCAGGAGAGCTATCACATCCACTCGCCCTTCCACGATGTGGTGACGATCCTGCGGATGCGTGCCCAAGAAAAAAAGCTGGACTTTCACGCCCAGCTGGATGAGAATATTCCGACGACGCTCTACGGCGACGACGTGAACATCAGTCATATTGTGATGAACCTGGGCGGCAACGCCATCAAGTACACCAAGGAGGGCTCCATCACCCTCTCCGTCACCTGGGAGCCCCAGGGGGAGGACGGCGTACTGGTCATCCACATGGAGGATACTGGCGTGGGCATCCGCAAGGAGGACCTGCCCTACATCTTCCAGAGCTACGGCCGCCTGGACCGCAAGGCCAACCGGCACATCGAGGGCACCGGCCTGGGCCTGCCCATCTGCCAGAAGCTCACGGAGCTGATGCACGGCGAGCTGGGCGTGGACAGCACCTACGGCGTGGGCAGCAACTTCTGGGTGCGCCTGCCCCAGAAAGTCGTCGACCCCACTCCCTGCGGCCCCTATTGCAGCGAGGAGCAGCGGTCGGACACCGGCAGCTACAACTCCTTCACCGCCCCCGAAGCGGTGGTCCTGGTGGTGGATGACCAGCCCCTGAACCTGAAGGTCTGCCAGGGTCTGCTTGGCCCCTATGAGATGGAGGTCTACACCGCCCGCTCCGGCCCGGAGGCCCTGCGGCAGATGACCCAGGTCTGGCCCGACCTGGTCCTCATGGACCACATGATGCCGGACATGGACGGCGTGGAGACCACCCAGCATATCCGGGAGATGGGCAAGAAAGACCCCTATTTCGCCGTGGTGCCCATCATCGCCCTGACCGCCAACGCCATGAAGGGCGTGCGGGAGGAGTTTCTCCGCAGCGGCTTCAACGACTTTTTGCCCAAGCCCATTGAGCTGGACAAGCTGGACAACACCCTCCGCGCCTGGGTGCCGGAGGACAAGCAGAAGGCGCCTGTCATTCCCCTGGGCACTCTGCCGGGGGAGGAGCTGCCGGAGGACCTGCAAAACCTGCCCGGCATCGACGTGGTCCGGGGCATGTCCTACTGCGGCACGGGGGATGCCTACCGCAAGACCCTCTTCCTCTTCCGGGAGCAGATCCCCGGCTACCTCCGCCGCATCCGGCAGGACTGGGAGGAGGAGAAGTGGGAGGATTACAGCATCGAGGTCCACAGCCTGAAAAGCGCCGCCCGCTGGATCGGAGCCATGGACCTGGGCGACAACGCCGAGGCCCTGGAAATGGCCGGGCGGGGCGGGGACCTGGAAAAAGTCAACGCCCGGACGGAGGACCTGCTGGAGCAGTGCCAGAAGCTGGGGGACGCGCTGGCGTTCCTGTGATGGTGGCCGCCGTAGGCGGCAGATTTGATTGGTGGTACCGAGGGGTGGTGTTCTACGCTAGTACACTACGGAGTGCTTGCGGTAGGTAGCCCTCATTCGTCCGCTTCGCGGCCACCTTCCCCCTCGGGGAAGGCTTTTTGGGTGGTCGATAAAAGGAACATAGTACCAAGTTTGCACTGCGTAGGCAGAGCCTTCCCCGAGGGGGAAGGTGGGCCGGGCGTTAGCCCGGGTCGGATGAGGGCGACCTTCCGAACGGAATCGGTCGTGTACCAACATAACCACGTTCGATCCAGAACCACCCATCCGATCATCCGGCGAAGCTGGACACCATTCGCTCAGAATGATCCGAATGCTCTCGACAGAAAGCCCCAGTCGCATCAAAACGACTGGGGCTTTTGCGCTGCGTCAGCTTACTTGTCCACGGCGTCCTTCAGGGCCTTGCCGGCCTTGAAAGCGGGGACCTTGGTAGCGGGGATGGGAATGTCCTCGCCGGTTTTGGGGTTGCGGCCCATGCGCTCGGCGCGGACCTTGGTCTCGAAAGCGCCGAAGCCCACGATCTGCACCTTCTCCTGGTCCGCCAGGGCCTTGGTGATGAGGTTGATGGCGGCGTTCAGGCCGATCTCTACGTTCTTCCGGGAAAAGCCGGTCTCTTCGGCCACGCCGAGGATCAGTTCAGTCTTGTTCATGTTGATTGTCCTTTCTCTTCTTCAGTTTCCTCAATTTCGTCCTTGGCCGGGTGCTTGGCCCGGTTCCAGTAGACCATCAGCTGGGATACGTCTACGTCTTTCATGTCCTGGCCTTGGGCCGTGACTGCCGCCTCTACTGCGGAGAAGCGGCGAATGAATTTTTCGCACGTCCCCTCCAGGGCTTCCTCAGGGTCTATGTGAAAGAACCGGGCCACCTTGACGGCGGCGAACAGCAGGTCTCCCAGCTCTTCCTTGATGTTGGTGTCGTCCGCCACGGCGGACTGGAGCTCGCCCAGCTCTTCGGCCAGCTTGTCCAGGGCGGCCTGGGCGTTGGGCCATTCAAAGCCCGCCTTTTCCGCCTTGGACTGGAGTTTTTCCGCCCGCCACAGGCCGGGCAGGCTCTTGGCGACGGCTTCCAGGGTGGCGGTGTAGGTGGTCTGGCCCTTCTCCCGGCGCTTGAGGGCCTCCCAGCTCTCCGCGGTGCCCTCGCCGCCGTCCCCAAAGACATGGGGGTGGCGGAAGATGAGCTTTTTGCAGATGCCGTCGGCCACGTCGTCCAGGTCAAAGCGGCCTGCGTCCTCCTCCAGGGAGGCGTGGAAGACCACCTGGAGCAACACGTCGCCCAGCTCCTCTTTCAGGTGGGCGGGGCTTTGCTCGTCGATGGCCTCGGCCACCTCATAGGCTTCCTCAATGAAGTTCCGGCGGATGCTCTCGTGGGTCTGGGCGCCGTCCCAGGGGCAGCCCCCAGGGGCCCGGAGCAGGGCCACGATGCGCCGCAGGTCCTCCACGGTATACTGCGCTTTCTGTGTAAAGTCTACCATACTTCTGTGCCTTCCTCCGTGCGCGGCTCACTTAATGTGCAGCAGCTTGGCGATCTTATCGCCCTTGGGCATGAGGGACAGGTCATCCTTGGAGACGATGCGCAGCACCAGCACCAGGATGGCATAGACAATGGCACCGACCACGATGCCCCCGGCCACGCTCATGGTGTTGCCCAGGTGCCCGGCCAGGATGCCGTAAGCGGCGCGGGCCGCCGCGCCCATGATGGCCGCAGCAAGGACGGGCTTGACAAACACCCGGAGGTACTTGGGGGGGTGGGGCGTGACGCGCTTGATGGCGATGAGCTCCATCACGGAGACCAGCATAAAGCACACCAGCGTGCCCACCGGCGCACCCTTGATGCCCACAGAGGGCATCTGCACCAGGATGAAGTTCACGATGAGCTTCGTGGCGCTGCCGATGGCGATGAACCAGATGGGCAGGGCGGCGCGGCCGTTGGCCTGCAAAATGGCGTTGCACAGCAGCATCATGCACACGAAGGCGGAGGCGATGCCCAGGACCATCAGGCAGTGGCTGGCGATCTCCTGGTTGGTCTCCGGGTACAGCATCTGGATGATGGGGCCGGACAGCACAGCCAGGCCCACCCCGGCGGGCAGGGCCAGCAGAGCGCCCACGCGCAGAGCGGACTCAGCGATCTTGCCGGCGCCGATTTTATCCTTCTTCGTCAGGGCCGCAGAGACGGCGGGAACGATGCAGGCCGTCAGGGAGACCATGAAGGCCGAGGGCAGGTTGTAGATGGTGATGGCCTTCTGGTAGCAGCCGTACAGGCTCACGGCCAGCTCCTCGGAGTAGCCCAGGGCGCTTTGCAGCAGGTTCTGGACCTGCACGGTGTCTAAGTAGGTGGTGATGGGCACCACGGAAGAACTCAGCGTGATGGGGATGGCGATGGAGGCCAGCACCTTCAAAATGTGCTTGGCGCTCTCCGGCCGGTCGTCGGTCTTGGCCAGGCCCTGGGCGCTGTTTTTCCGGCGGAAGCGGATCATCAGGTAGACCAGGGAGACCAGGCCGCTGGCGGTGACGCCGGCAATGGCGCCGGCGGCAGAGAACTCACTGCCGAAGCCCAGGCGCAGCAGGTACCAGGCCAAAAACAGGCCGACGATCAGCTTGGTCATGGCCTCCAGGACCTGGGAGACGGCGGTGGGCACCATGTCCGAGTGCCCCTGGGCATAGCCCCGGTAGGCCGACATGGTACACACGAAGAAGCAGGACAGGGCCATCACCCGCACGGCGGGGGCGGCCAGGCTGTCACCCTGCAAGTTCGCCAGGGGCTGGGCGAAGATAAACATGATGAGACTGCTGATGGAGCCTAAGATGATGAACGTGACCAGGGCCACGTGGAACACGCGGCTGACCTGGTTGCGCCGGTTCAGGGCGTTGGCCTCGGAGATGGTCTTCGACATGGCCACGGGCAGGCCGGCGGTGGAGACCATCAGCAGCAGGTTGTAGATGGCATAGGCGTTGTTGAAGTGGCCAAAGCCCACGTCCCCTAAAATTCGGCCCAGGGGAATTTTATAGAGGGCGCCGATGACCTTCACCACGGCGATGCTGGCGGCCAGAATGGCCGCGCCGCCGAAGAAGGTGCTGCTTTTGGCATTGCTTTTTTGGGTTCGTTTGTTCAAGGTTTGATTCCTCCGGTCGTGCTGAGATTAGCCGAACAGCAGGGGCAGGGCGTAGTCCTTCACCTCGGCCTTGATCTGGTCCAGGTCCAGGGTCAGGAAGGCCCCGTCTTTGTATATGACCTTGCCCCGCGCCATATTCATCACCACGGCGGAGCCGTTGGCGGAGTAGACGAGATTGTCCCGGACGCTGTGGCAGGGGGTCAGGGCCGGGCGGTCGAAGTCCACCAGGATGAGGTCGGCGGTGTAGCCAGGGGCGATCTGGCCGGTCTTCCGGCCCAGGGCCTTGGCCCCGTCCCTGGTGGCCATGGCCAGCACGTCCTTGGGCAGCAGGGCCAGCGGGTCGCGCTGGACGCCGTTGTGCAGGACGGCGGCGAACTTCATCTCTTCAAACATGTCGGTGTTGTTGTTGGAGGAGACGCCGTCGGTGCCCAGGGCGATGTTCACCCCGGCCTTTTTCATGGCGGGGATCCAGGCAACGCCGGAGCCGAGCTTTAGGTTGGACACGGGGTTGTGCACGCAGCTGACGCCCTTGGCGGCCATGCCGGCCCAGTCCTCTTCCGTGGTCCAGACGCAGTGGGCGGCGATGGCGCGGGTGTTCCAGACGCCGAACTTGTCCAGGATCCCGAAGGGGGTCAGGCCCCAGCGCTCCTGGCAGGCCTCGTGCTCGTGCTGGGTCTCGGAAAGGTGGACGTGCATGCCCAGCTTGTGGTCCTGGGCGTACTGGGCCATCCACTGCCACAGGGGGACGTTGGAGGTGTACTCCGCGTGGATGGAGGCATCGACCAGAATTTGACCGTCTCCGGCCCCGTGCCATTCCTCGGTCAGGCGGATCTGATGGCCGCAGTCGTTGCAGGTCTTGGGGGAGAAGTCCGCCGGAGCGCCGAAATAGACGCCGCCGCAGGAGAGGTTGGCGCTGATGCCCGCCTGCAAGACCGCCTCGGCGATGGCGGGGGTGTGCATGTACATGTCGGCGATGGTGGTCACGCCGCTGGCGATCAGCTCCGCCAGGGCCAGGCCCGCCCCGGCCTTCACGGCCCGGTCGTCCAGCTTGGCCTCGGCGGGGAAGATCCAGTCGTTGAGCCAGGTCTGTAAGTCACAGCCGCCGCCGTAGCCCCGGAGCAGGGTCATGGGGATGTGGGTGTGGGCGTTGACGAGGCCGGGCATGAGAACGTTGCCGCCGCAGTCGATCTCGTGGGTAAACTCCCCGGCGGGCCGCTCGGTGCCCACGGAGCGGATGGTCGCGCCCTGGACAACGACAAAAGCGTCGTCCAGGAGCGTGTCGGCCTCGTCCATGCACAGGGCGCGGCAGTGGTACAAAAGGGTGGTTTCTTCCATGGTGTGCTCTGGCCTCCCTTACGCTTCGTCCAGGTGGGCCAGGCAGGCCAGCAGCAGACCGGAGAACTTCTCCTTGGCGGCCTCGGCGGCGTCCAGGACCTCCTGCTCGGTGAGCTTCTGGGGCAGGACCCCGGCTGCCATGTTGGAGACCAGGGTGATGCCCAGCACGTCCATGCCGCAGTGCCCGGCGGTGATGACCTCCGGGGCGGTGGACATGCCCACGGCGTCTGCCCCCAAAATGCGGGCCATGCGGATCTCCGCCGGGGTCTCATACTGCGGGCCGGGGAAATACATATACACGCCGGTCTTCAGGTCGATGTCCAGGGCGCGGGCCTGCTGTTTGGCCAGTGCCTGGAGCTTGGGGGTGTAGAGATAGGAGGAGTCCGGGAACCGGGGGCCGAACTCCGGCAGGTTCTCGCCCCGCAGGGGGGACTCCAAAAAGATCTTGATCTGGTCGGTGATGAGCATCAGGTCCCCGGCGTGGAAGCTATAGTTCACGCCGCCGGCGGCGTTGGTGACGAACAGCGTCTGGCAGCCCAGCAGGCGCAGCACCCGCACGGCGTAGGCCACTTCCTCGTAGGAGTAGCCCTCGTAGTGGTGCATCCGGCCCTGCATCACGGCCACGGGCTGACCAGCCAAGGTCCCGAAGACCAGCTGGCCCTTGTGGCCGGGGGCGGTGGAGTGCTTGAAGTGGGGAATCTCTCCGTAGGGCACGACGATGGCGTGCTCCACGAGATCGCCCAGATAGCCCAGGCCGGAGCCCAGGACCATGGCCACCTTGGGCTGGAAATTGCCCAGGCGGTGTTTCAGAAACTGTGCGCTTTCCTGATACTGTGCAAAGGTAAAGTGCATGTGTGTGATCCTCCCTAGCGGGGCAATGGCCCCGTTCTCCCCGGCGCAGGGCCGGGGGACTGTCAGGTAAATACTGAGATATCTTACACCTACTGCGGCGAAAAAGCAATGAAGAATCCTTATATCTCAAGGATTTTTCCCCATCTGACCGGAAAAATACCCTCTGCGGGGGCAGAGGGTATGCAGGGGTCAGAGCTCCTTGTACATAAAGGCAGCGTTCTCCTTGCCCTTCATTTCTGTGACGGAGAGGACCTCCAGGGTCACGGTGCGGGCGCCGAAGCGAATTTCCAGCTTGTCGCCGACCTTCACGTCGTAGGAGGCTTTCACCACCCGGCCGTTGGCGGAGATGCGCTCGTTGTCGCAGGCCTCGTTGGCCACGGTGCGGCGCTTGATGAGGCGGGAGACCTTGAGCCATTTGTCCAGTCGCACGTCGTCACCCCCTTACAGCGTGGGGTGCTCGATGGCACCGGCGTGTTCCGCGGGCAGGAGGGTGTAGATGGCCTTGCCCAGGATATAGCGGTTGTCCACGGGGCCAAGCTCGTCGTCCCGGCTGTCCAGGGAGTTGTTGCGGTTGTCGCCCATGACGAACACGCTGCCCTCCGGGACCTCCCAATAGGTCTGCTGCATCGCGGGGTTGGAGGGCTGGACCATGGGCTCCAGGATAAAGTCCTGGTGGATGGGTTCGCCGTCCACGTAGACGGTGTTCGTGTCATAGTCGATCTCGACGGTCTGGCCGCCCACGGCGATGACGCGCTTGACGATGGGCTTGTTGATGCCCTCAAAGTTCTTGTGCAGGACGACGATGTCCCCCTGCTGGGGCTCATAGCGGAAGCTGCTGAGATAGAGCATGTCCTGGTCGTTCAGCGTGGGGTCCATGGAGTGGCCGTCCACGCCGATGATGCGGCCGAAGAACGTGAAGAAGATCAGCAAAAAGGCCAGGGCAAAGGCCAGGGCCTGGAACCAGCCATAGACATCGGCGGCAAAGGCACCGGGCTTGCGTTTTTTTTCTTTGGTGTTTTCCTCGTTGGTTTCTTCCGGAGCGGGCGCCTCAGCGGGACGCTGCTCCTCAGGGGGGGTGGGTTGAGACATGAAGTTGACCTCCTTTTGAAGCTGTCCTATTATACCCTACTTTCTCCCGGATGGCAACTGTTTCAGATGCCGGGGAGGGGGACGACGGTTACGCCCGCCTGCCCTGCCAGCCGCACCTGCTCCCGGCGCTGGCAGCTGAAGAGGATGACCTGCCTGCGCTCAGCCAGCTGCCGCAGCAGGTCCAGGGCCAGGTCCAGGCGTTGGTCGTCGAAGGCCAGCAGGGCGTCGTCCAGGACAAAGGGGCAGGCTGCGCCCGCCGGCAGGACCAGGTCTGCGATGGACAGGCGTAAGGCGAGGTACAGCTGGTCCTTTGTCCCCTGGCTGAGCAGGGCCAGGGGGCGGTCGGCCAGAGAGCCGGTCTGACGTACGGTGACGTTCAGGCTTCGGTCTAGGCTCACCTGGTCAAACTGCCCCGCAGTGAGCTGCCGGAAGTAGTCCCCGGCCTTCTGGCCCAGCTGGGGGGAGAAGCGGGCGTGGAGCTGGCTGTCGGCCTCCTGGAGGGCCTGCATGGCGATCTCCAGGGCGTCGTAATCCGTCTGGTGGCGGTAGATGGTGCTTTGCAGCTCGTCCAGCTCTGCGTCGATGAGCAGGGGGTCTCCCAGGGCCGTGAGCTGGCCTTGGAGCTGGGCGATCTCCTGCTCGGTCTGGTGGAGGGAGGCCCGGCAGGCCTCGGCCTCTGGGGGCTGGTAGGGGGTGCTTCCGCTGGCCTGGCTCACGGCGTCGAAGTAGCGTAGGGCCAGGTCCCGGCGAATTTTGGCCTCCTGCAAGGCCTGGTCCAGCTGGCCCAGCTCCTGGGTGCGCTGGTCGTATAAGTCCTGTAATTTTGTCAATTCTTTCCCGTCCCGGTGGTCGCAGATGGCCTTGATGATGGCAAAGAGCAGCACCAGCACCCACAGCCCGCCCACGATGGGGGCCACGAACAGCAGGGGGATTTCGGGAAGCTGCAAGGGGAAGTCCGGGAAGCGGGGCAGCACAAAGGCCGGGATGGCATAGGCCGCCGCCGCGCAGAGGCTGAAGAGGACGATGAGGGTGACAAAGCCCGTCATCAAGCGTCGCCGACTGGCCAGATCGTCCTGGGTGGCCTGGATGTCCTCGGCCAGGTCGCCGGCTTCGGGGTCGGTCTGCTGGGCCTGGAGTTTTTGCAGCTCCGCTTCGGCGGCGTCCAGCTCGGCGGCGGCCTCGGCGTGGCGCTTTTGGTTCAGGCTCTGGGCCTCGTCCTGCTCCTTGGAGAGGCGGCTCTCCCACTGGTCCCGCTGGCGGCGCAGGCTGTTGGCGCGGGCGCGGAGCTGGTCCAGCTCCTGGCGGAGGGCGGTGGTCTGGTCCAGGCTCTGGCGCAGGGCTTCCTCTCTGGCTTCCAGCTGAGGGATCTGGCCGGTTTTGTGGAACCGCCGGCGGTGGAGCCAGGTTTTCAGACAGTCGTTGGCCTCGGTAAAAGAGATGTCCTCCTCGCCGGTGGAGACCAGGGCGGTGATCTTTTTCTCCAGCTCCTGGCTCTGGCTCACGGCCAGGTCCGTCTGCTTGAGAAAGACCGAGCGGTCAAAGACCTCCTGGCTCAGGCCCGTGAGCAGCTCCCCGGCGGTTTCCGCCGTCATCCCATCCACGGGCAGGCCGGTCTCCTGCCAGCGGGCGGAGAACTCGCCCATAGGCACGCCGCCGGCGGAGGTGCGGCGAAGCTCTAAGCGCTTTCCCTCGTGCTCGCAGACGAGCAACCCCTCCATGGGGGCACCGTTCCAGGGACGGTAGCGGTTTTTGTCGGCGGGGGCCCCTTTTTTGTCCCGCTGGCGGGTGTCCAGGCCGTAGAGCATGGTGCGCAAAAACGCGCACCAGGTGGATTTGCCGCCGCCGTTGGGGGCCTCGATGAGGGTCAGGCCGGGGCCAAATTCTAACGTGGCGTGGTCGAGACAGCCAAAGGTGGCGGTGAGACGCAGCAGCTTCATTTCGGCTCCTCCCTTCCTTCCAGGGCCGCCAGGCCAAAGCGGACCGCCCGCTCCAGCAGGGGCCGTTCCTCCTTCGGGGCCTCTTGCAGGCGCTGGGCCATGGCGCGGAGGAAGAGGCCGGTGAGGGTGTCCTCGTCCCGCCTGGCCCAGATCGACTGGCTGAGACAGGTGTTGTCATACAGCGATGCGCTGTAAAAATAGCTGGAGGCCAGGGCGGTCAGGGCCGTGAGATCAGGCTCGGCCTCCGGGTCCCGCTGGCCGGTGAGGGTGATGCACAGGATATCCTCCGGGCGGGCGGTGCGGATGTAGGCCTCCAGGGCATCCGCCGGGTCCCGGCCGGTGATGTCAATTTGGGGCGTGAGATAGCGGCGGCGGGCCAGGGGAAGAAACTCCAGCTGGACCCGTCCGGCCTCCCACTGGCCTAAGTAAACGCCCTTGTCGCCGGTCTCGTCAAAGCCCCGCCCCTCCGGGCAGCCGGGCCAGGCGTACCAGGTCTTGCCCGCCCGGAGCAGGCCGCTGGCGGTGTGGAGGTGGCCCAGGGCCAAATAGTCCAGACCCGACGCGGCGATCTCCTTCTGGGGGATGGGGCCGTAGCGGCTGTGGGCCGAGGCGGGGTCGCCGTGGAAGCAGCCAAAGGCGGCCAGCCCTTCCTCCTGGGCGTGGAGCCCGGCCAGGGGGCTGTCCATCCGATAGGAGGCGGTAAACGCTCCGCCGTACACCACGGCCCCCAGCTGGGGCAGCTCCACCCGCTGGGGGGTGGGGGTGGTGAAAAAGTGAACGTGGCTGGGCCAGGTGAATTTATGGTAAGGGGAGACCTTGGCATAGGGGTCGTGGTTGCCGGGGGAAAGAAAAACCTCGGCTTCCAGCTCCTCCAGCACTTGGTAAAGGGCCTGGATGGTCTCCGGCCGGACCCGCTGGCTGTCGAAGAGGTCCCCGGCCAGGAAGATCAGGTCGGCCTGGCTCTGCCGGGCGGCGTCGGCCAGGCGGGTGAGGAGCTGGCGCTGCTCCTGCCGGCGCTCTGCCGCCTGGTCGGGGGGCAGGGCGTGGAAGGGGGAGTCTAAATGAAAGTCGGCGGCGTGGAGAAAGGTCAGCACGCGAAGTCCCTCCTTCAAGTCAAAATTTCTGCAAAGGCAGAGAGTCAGTCAAACACATCCACGCGCGTCACCTCGACGCAGGTTTTGGTCTGGGTGTCGATGGTGAAGCGGACGGCGCAGAGCTTGCAGGGGCCGCCTGCGGCCTCGTAGCGCCGGGGGAGCTGGCCCAGGAACCGGGCAATGGAATTTTCCGGCTTCACGCCTAAAATAGACCGGGCCGGGCCGGTCATGCCCAGGTCGGTGACGAAGCCGGTGCCCTTGGGCAGGATCTGCGTGTCGGCGGTGGGGACGTGGGTGTGGGTGCCCCACACGGCCTGGGTGCGGCCGTCCAGATACCAAGCCATGGCCCCCTTTTCGCTGGTGGCCTCGGCGTGGAAGTCCACGAGCATCACGTCTGCGTCCTTGCCCTCTCCGGCGAGGATGCGGTCGGCCTTCTCGAAGGGGGAAGAGAGGTTGCTGTCCAGCTCAAAGCGGCCCATGAGATTCAGCACGCCGATGCGAAGCCCCTGGGGGCCTTCAAACACGCCGAAGCCCCGGCCGGGCAGATTGGGGGCAAAGTTGGCCGGGCGCAGGATATAGGGGCTCTGGTCCAGGTGATCTGCGATCTGGAGCCTGCTCCAAGTGTGGTTGCCCAGGGTGATGACGTCGGCCCCGGCGTCGAAAATTTCATCGGCGTGGCGGGGCAGCAGGCCCAGCCCGGCGGCGTTTTCGCCGTTGACGACGGTGAAGTGGATGTCGTGTTCTTTTTTCAAAGCCCGGAGGTGGTGGTGCAGGCAGTCAAGCCCCCGCTCCGACACCACGTCCCCGACGGCAAGGATGTGCAGCAGCATGGTTGGGCCTCCTTGTGGATTGAGTCACGGTGTGGCGCAGGGCGCGTTGGACGCAAGTAGCTCGGCCCTTCGGGGACAACCCCTCAGTCTGCTTCGCAGCCAGCTCCCCTTTCAGGGGAGCCTTTTTACATAACGTTGCAGATAACCTGTGCCTCCCCTGAAAGGGGAGGGGGACCGCCTCAAGGCGGTGGAGAGGTGCGCCCCCGGCGCCAACGTGTTGTGTTTATCTTGTGGTTCATTATAGATTCAGTTCCTGAAACAACGCAGAGATGGGACGGCTCTGTCTATCATCAGCGACATATTCCTGATAGGCAAGTTTGGCTACGATAAGGTCAACTTCATCTTCGGATTTGTTAGGATAGTCAGAGTTGTTAAAACTATCAGACGGTGTAGGACTACTTAGCGTATCTCTGTGAGCCATTTTTGATTCTCCTATCTATTTGTATTACCCCTATTATAGGCCATCCGCCCCAAAACCAAAAGAGCGAAAACGGAAAATTTGACCGAAAATTCTGCCGGAAAGACAGCAAAAAACCGCCCCCTGGACGAATCCGTCCAGGGGGCAGGGGAAGATGCTGAGAAAATGATTTATTTTGCGTACTCGACGACCTTGACTTCCCGCAGCAGATGCACTTTGATCTGGCCGGGGTATTCCAGCTCGTCCTCGATCCGCTTGGCGATGTCCCTGGCCAGGAGGGTCATTTCGTCCTCGCTGACGACTTCGGGCTTGACGATGATGCGGACCTCGCGGCCGGCCTGGATGGCGTAAGATTTCTCGACGCCGCGGAAGGAAGAGGTGACTTCCTCCAGCTTTTCCAGGCGCTTGATGTAGTTTTCCAGATTCTCGCGCCGTGCGCCGGGTCGGGCAGCGGAGATGGCGTCAGCCGCCTGCACCAGGCAGGCGATGACGGTCTGGGGTTCTACGTCGTTGTGGTGGGCGTGGATGGCATGGATGACTTCCTTGCTCTCCTTGTACTTCCGGGCCAGCTCCACGCCGATGGTGACGTGGGAGCCTTCGATCTCGTGGTCCACGGCCTTGCCCAGGTCATGGAGCAGACCGGCCCGCTTGGCGGTGGCGACATCGACGCCGATCTCGGCGGCCATGAGGCCGGCCAGCTGGGCGACCTCGATGGAGTGGTTGTAGACGTTCTGACCGTAGCTGGTGCGGTACTTCATGCGGCCGATGAGCTTGATCAGCTCCGGGTGCAGGCCCATGACGTTGGTCTCCAGCACGGCGCGTTCGCCCTCGGCCTTGATGGTGGCGTCCACCTCGCGCTTGGCCATTTCCACCATTTCCTCGATGCGGGCGGGGTGGATGCGGCCGTCCAGGATGAGCTTTTCCAGGGTCAGGCGGGCGATCTCCCGGCGGACGGGATCGAAGCAGGAGACGGTGATGGCCTCCGGGGTGTCGTCGATGATGAGGTCCACGCCGGTGAGGGTCTCCAGGGTGCGGATGTTGCGGCCTTCTCGGCCGATGATCCGGCCCTTCATCTCGTCGTTGGGCAGGGGAACGACGGAGACGGTGGCCTCCGCCACGTGGTCAGCGGCACAGCGCTGGATGGCCAGGCCGATGATCTCCTTGGCCTTGGTGTCGGCCTCTTCCTTGTAGTGGGCCTCGGCTTCCTTGATCTTCATGGCGGCCTCGTGGGTCACTTCGGTCTCCAGCTTGGCGATCAGTTCTGCTTTGGCTTCCTCTGCGGTGTAGCCAGAGATCTGCTCCAGGGTGGTTCTCTGTTCCTCCTGGAGCCGGTCCACCTCCTCGTGGGCTTTGTCCAGCTCGGTCAGACGGCGGTTGTAGGTTTCTTCTTTCTTTTCCAGGTTGGACATCTTCCGCTCCAGCGTCTCTTCCTTCTGCTGAAGACGGCGGTCCTGTTCCTGTAACTCTGCACGGCGCTCTTTTGCTTCTCTCTCGAATTCCGTTTTGTCGGCCAGGATCTTTTCCTTGGCCTCTACCAGGGCTTCCCGCTTTTTGCTTTCGGCGCTCTTGATGGCTTCGTTGAGGATGCGCTTGGCTTCCTCCTCGGCGCTGATGATTTCCTTTTCCGCCACTTTTTTGCGGTACAGGATGCCGGCGGGAATTCCTATCACAAGCGCGACCACGAACGCGATCACGCCGGTTAAGATAATGGGCAGCATAGGGTCGGGACACACCTCCGTTTCTATAAAATTTCGCATAAAATCGCGGCAGCCGAATGACCCTTGTACCAGGGAGATGGCCCCGCAGAAAGCGGCGGAGAGGTCCCGGTGGGCCAGGATGCTGGACCCGCCTCTCAAACCGCACATTTATACTAATTTTATTTTAATGGGCAAACCGCAGTCTGTCAAGATACTTCCGCGTCCAGGCGGGGAATTTTTGCGCCTGACCCCGCCCCGGCGGACAGAAGCGGGGCGAGCTGCATAGGATAAGAAAACGGAACGAGGAGGAATGGATATGCAGGAGCGTCCCAGCGCCCCCCAGACGGGGGCAGAGGAGGACAAAAACGCCGTCTTTGCGCGGGTCTGGCGGCGGGTGATGGGGGATCAGCCCATGGCCTGCCCCATCGTGTGGGACACAGGCGGAGCTTCGCCCACACAGGCTCCGGAAGCCCCGGAGGGGGCTGAGCCATCCGAGGAAGCGACGCAGGAGGCGGGCACAAAAGCCTGCGCCCTGCCCGCCCCGCCCCCCGGCTGCCGCCCGGCGGGAGATTTTCCGCGGGAGGACACGATGGGCGTTTTAGGTCCCGGCAGTCTGGACAGTGCGCCCGTCTTACAGACGTTACTGCGGCGGGAGCTGGCGGATGCGCGGGAGTATCAGCAGCTCTCCCGCCGGGCCAGCGGGCCTCCGGCCCGGATGCTGGCGGCCCTGTCCGGGGAGAAAAAGCACCGGGCGAAACGCCTGGCGGCGGCGTATTTCCTCATCTCCGGCGTGCGCTACTGGCCGGAGGGAGAGAAGTGCCCGCCCATGCCCTCGTACTTAGGCACTCTGCGCCGCCGCTTCGCCCAGGAGCAGACGACCATGGCGGCCTATCTCACCGGCATCGAGACCACAGACGACCCCTGCCTGCGCCAGCTGTTTTATGAGCTGGCCCAGGGCGCGTGGGACCACGCCTGTAAAGTCCGCGAATTGGTGGAGATGGCCTGAAAAAACTCCCCGCTGTTTCAGAAAAGACAGCGGGGAGCCAGTTTATCGTATGGGTTATCGCTTCACTGGCTGCGCCATGATCTGGTCCGCCCGTTTGATGGTCTTGCGCAGGAAGATGGAGCTGAGGGTCAAAGACATCAGCTCGGCGATGGGGAAAGCCAGCCAGACCAGGTCCAGGTTACCGGTCCGGGAGAGGAGCCACGCTGCCGGCAGCAGCACCACCAGCTGGCGGCAGACGGAGACGGTCAGGCTGTACATCGGGTTGCCGATGGCCTGGCAGACGGACCCGGCGATGATGCAGAACCCGGCCAGGGGGAAGTGGATGCCGATGATCCGCAGGGCAGGCTTGCCGATGGCCAGCATGTCCGGCGAGGCATCGAAGAGGGAGAGCAGCGTGCCGGGCACCAGCTCAAACAGCGCCAGGCCCACGGCCATGATGCACACGGCCACGCAGACGGCCAGCTTGATGGTCTTCTTCACCCGGTCGGGCTTTTTGGCCCCGAAGTTGTAGGCGATGATGGGCACCATGCCGTTGTTCAGGCCGAAGACGGGCATGAAGATGAAGCTCTGGAGCTTGAAATACGCGCCGAACACGGCGGCGGCGGTGGTCGTGAAGGGGATGACGATGCGGTTGATGCCAAAGACCATCACGGAGCCGACGCACTGCATGATGATGGAGGGCAGGCCGATCTCATAGATGCTCTTGACGGTGTTCCAGTGCCAGCGAACCTTCTTGATGTTCAGGTGGATGTCGGGGTTGCACTTGATGTTCATGATGAAGGCGGCGACGGCGGCGCAGCACTGGCCGATAACCGTGGCGACGGCGGCACCGGCGACCTCCAGCCGGGGGGCACCGAAGAGACCGAAGATGAAGATGGGGTCCAGGGCGATGTTCAGCAGGGCGCCCAGCATCTGGGTACACATGGAGAGATGGGTCCGGCCGGTCGATTGCAGCAGGCGCTCAAACGTAAACTGGCAGAACAGACCGATGGAGCAGCCCAGGCAGACCCGGCCGTAGCTGGTGCCGTAGTCCACGATCTCCGCCACGTCAGTCTGCATCCGGAAGAATGTATGGGAGAAGAAGACCCCGATGAGACAGAACACAGCAAAGGAGCAGAAGGCCAGGAAGATGCCGGTGTTGGCGGCCTGGTCTGCCTTGTCCTGCTCCTTGGCCCCCAGGGAGCGGGAGAGCAGAGCGTTCATACCCACGGTGGTGCCCGCGCAGACGGCGATCATCAGGTTTTGCAGGGGGAAGGCCAGGGAGACGGCGGTCAGGGCGTTTTCACTCAGCCGGGCCACGAAGATGCTGTCCACGATGTTGTACAGCGCCTGGACCAGCATGGAGATCATCATGGGCACCGCCATGCCGGCCAGCAATCGGCCGACGGGCTGAACGCCCATTTTATTTTCCGGTGGTTTTACGGTGCGGGAAGGTGTAGTTGCCATAGCGGTGCCTCCTTATGAGATCAAAATCAAAGCGAAAAAAAGCAGGAAAAGGCTTTGCTCCGGTCAGTTCCGAAGCAAAGCTATATTACTTTATCATATTGTGGCGAAGTGTCAAGAGGGGAAATGGACAAAAGAACGGAGAAGCGGGCGGGCTTCTCCGTTCTTTGCATAGATCAGGTTTCTTGTGTGTTCTGAAAACCTTAGAACACGGCGACGACAGCGCCGCTGTAGGTCTTCTCGATGTACTCCTTGACCTTGTCGGACTGCAGAGCCTTGACCAGAGCCTGGATGGCGGGGTCGTTCTCGTGGCCTTCCTTCACGGCGACGATATTGGCGAAGGTCTGGGCGGCCTCGGAATCAGCGTCCTCGGAAGCCAGGGAATCGGTGGCGGGGTTCATGCCGCCTTCCATGGCGAAGTTGGAGTTGATGACGGACAGGTCGACCTCACTGGCGGTCTGGGGCAGCATAGCGGCCTCCAGCTCCTTGAATTGCAGGTTCTTGGGGTTGCTGGTGATGTCGTTGGGGGTGGCGTTCAGACCGGCGTCCTCCTTCAGCTCGATCAGGCCCTGTGCGGCCAGCAGCTGGAGGGCACGAGCCTCGTTGGTGGCGTCGTTGGGCACGGCGATGGTAGCGCCGTCGGGCAGCTCTTCCAGGGTCTTGGTGAGGCCGGGATAAATGCCCATGGGCTCATAGTGGATCTTGCCCACGGAGACCAGATGGGTGCCATTCTCCTCGTTGAACTTTTCCATGTAGGGGGTGTGCTGGAAGTAGTTGGCGTCCAGGTCACCCTCCTCCACGGCGGTGTTGGGCACGACGTAGTCGCTGTACTCCTTCACCACCAGGTCGATGCCCTCGGCAGCCAGGTCATCCTTGACCTGAGCCAGGATCTCAGCGTGGGGGTTGGGGGTGGCACCGACGGTCAGGGTGATGGTCTCGCCGTTGGCGGTAGCGTCGCCGTTGGTGTCGGCGTCGGAAGAGGTGTCAGCGTTGGTGTCGGTGTCCGTGCTGGTGCCGCCGCCGCAGGCAGCCAGGCCCAGGCAGAGAACCAGCGCCAGGGTCAGAGCAAGAAGCTTCTTCATGGGAATCAGTTCCTCCTAACAATAAGATGGTATAAAATTTATCTCAGACGCTTGTCCAGCTTCGTGGACAGCCAACTGAAAACGGATTGGATCACCTGCACCAGGATGATGATGAAGATGACAGTGACGACCATCATAGAGGTCACGCGGCGCTGGTAGCCGTACCGAACGGCCAGGTCGCCCAGACCACCGGCACCGACGGCACCGGCGATGGCGGTGTAGCCGAGCAGGGTGATGATGGAGATGGACGCGCCCAAGATCAGAGAGGGCACGGCTTCGGGCAGATAGACCTTCCAGACGATCTGAAGGTTGGAGGCGCCCATGGACTGGGCGGCCTCGACCACGCCTGCGTCCACTTCCGCCAGAGACGTCTCGACCATGCGGGCGATGAACGGCGCGGCGGAGACGACCAGGGGGACGATGGCACCGGGGACGCCGATCTTGGTGCCCACGAGGGCCTTGGTGAAGGGCATGATGGCGATCATCAGGATGATGAAGGGCAGGGAACGGCCCACGTTGATGATCCAGCCCAGAATGCGGTTGAGCCATTTATGGGGCCAGATGCCGTGGGGCTGGGTGATGCTCAGCAGCACGCCCAGGGGCAGGCCGATGACATAGGCGAAGAGGGTGGAGATGAACACCATGATGAGGGTGTCCCTGGTGCCCTCCAGCAGCAGGCCGCCGTACTGACCCCAGAACTGGGAAATCGTCTCAAGCATGACCGGAAACCTCCTCTACCGTAATGTCGGGCTGGCTCTTGATATAGTCCAGGGCTTTGCCCGCCTCTTTGGGGTCCTTGGGCAGGCCCAGGAGCATGGTGCCGAAGGCTTTGCCGTCCATGTTGCGGGTGTCCGCCCCCAGAATATTGACTTTCACGCCGCAGTCGATGGCCAGGGAGGCGATGAGCGGCTCATAGGACGAACCGCCGTTGAACGCCACCCGGATGACCTGGGCGGGGGGAAGCTGGTCGATGCGCACGCCGTTGGGGTAGACCAGCTGGCGGCCGATGTCCGTCTTGGGGTTGGAGAAAATTTCTTCCACGGTGTCCTGCTCGGCCACCACGCCGTGGTCCAGAATGGCGACCCGGTGGCAGATTTCCTCGATGACATTCATCTGGTGGGTGATGACCACCACAGTGACGCCCAGCTTTTGGTTCAGCTCCTTCAGCAGATCCAAAATCGACAGGGTCGTGGTGGGGTCCAGGGCAGAGGTCGCCTCGTCACACAGCAGGACCTTGGGGTCCGTGGCCAGGGCGCGGGCGATGGCCACGCGCTGCTTCTGGCCGCCGGAGAGCTGGGCGGGGTAGGCCCCGGCCCGGTTGCCCAGGCCGACCAGGTCCAGCAGTTCTTTCGCGCGGGCCACGGCCTTGGCGCGGGGGGTGCCGACCAGCTCTAAGGGGAAGCAGATGTTGTCCAGGGCGGTGCGCTGCATGAGCAGGTTGAAGCTCTGGAAGATCATGCTGATGTCCTTGCGGGCTTTGCGCAGCTCCTTCACGGAGAGCTTGGTCATGTCCTTGCCGTCCACGACGACCGAGCCGGAGGTGGGGCGCTCCAGCAGGTTCATGCAGCGGACCAGGGTGGACTTGCCTGCGCCGGAGAGACCGATGATGCCGAAGATCTCACCCGCCTGGACCTCTAAGTTGATGTCTTCCAGGGCGTGGACGGCGGCTTCTCCGGTGCCGAAGGTCTTATTCAGATGTTGAATTTGGATGATGGGTAAACTCACGGTGTTCTCCCTTCTCTCTTGGTTTGGTTCGCCGCATTTCGGGCGAGGGTGGGCCGCCCCATCCGGCGCGGCCGGAGGACGGGATCATTCTGGCTATACAACAAAAAAACCGTCCTTGACATAGATCAAGGACGGCAAACTTCGCCGTGGTACCACCTTGGTTTGCGCGGCTCCTCACGAAGCCGGCCTTAGCGGGTGCAAGCACACCCTGGCGCGATGACGGGCGCTCCCGTCGCAGCCTAATGGCAAACCGCCACTCGGTGCGCGACTCCGAGACCATCTTCCCCATAGGTCAGCGCGTCCCTTTTCAGCAACCGGGACTCTCTGAAGCGAATCGCCGTGGGTACTCTTCTCTTCATTGTCTTTGTGGTATTCCATTGTGAAAGTAAATTTACACCAAATCACAGGTCTTGTCAAGAGGGTTTCTAAGCTCCGCGGCAGAGAAAAATATTTTGGAGTTCCCAGGATTTGACAGAATTGAAAGGGGCCTGTCCGCTATGCTAGAGCCAGCAATGGAAGCGGAAGGGGCGCGGGAATCGTATGCGTACATTTTACAGCGACAGCCTCCGGCGGGTGCTGGAGACCTTGAACACCGATCCGGACCGGGGCTTGAGCGGCCAGGAGGCCGCCCGGCGGCTGGCGGCCTATGGCCCCAACCAGCTGGACGAGGCCCCCCAGGCGGGGAAGCTCCGCCAAGTCCTGGGCCAGCTGAAAGACCCGATGATCTTAGTCCTGCTGGCCGCCGCGGCCCTGTCGTTTTTTGCCGGGGGCGGGCGGGACTGGCTGGACGCGGCCATTATTCTGGGCATCGTGGTGTTCAACACCGTCATCTCTGTCTCGCAGGAGGACAACGCCCGGAAAGCCCTGGAGGCCTTACGCAAGCTCTCGTCCCCCAAGGCCAAGGTCCTGCGGGACGGCGGGGAGGCCAGGCTGGACAGCACCGATCTCGTCCCCGGCGACATCGTCTGGCTGGAAGCGGGGGACTATGTCCCCGCCGACGGCCGTATTTTATGGGAAGCCGGGTTGCAGACAGACGAGTCGGCGATGACCGGCGAGTCCGGGGCCGTGGCCAAGCGAGACGGCAGCGGCCTGCCCCCGGACACCCCCTTGGCCGAGCGGAAAAACATGGTCATCGGCGGCACCGTCGTCACCGGGGGCCGGGGGAAGATCGTCGTGACCGGCACCGGCATGGACTCGGAGATGGGGAAGATCGCCGGCCTCCTCCTCCGCCAGCAGCAGGGGCAGACGCCCCTCCAGCGGAAGATGGGAGAGGTCTCCCAAGTCCTTTCCCTGGTGTGCGTGGGCGTGTGCGCCGTGATGTTCGGCGTGGGGATGCTCCAGCACCGGGACATTCTGGACATGTTTCTCACGGCGGTGGCCCTGGCCGTGGCGGCGATCCCGGAGGGCCTGCCCGCCATCGTCACCATCGTGCTGGCCATTGGCGTGGGGCGCATGGCCAAGCGCAACGCCATCATCAAGCGCCTGCCTGCGGTGGAGACCCTGGGCTGTGCGTCCGTCATCTGCTCGGACAAGACCGGGACGCTGACCAAGAACCAAATGGCCGTCTTAGACGTCTGGACGGCCGCCCCCGGCAAGCGACCCCTGGCCCTCACCCTGGGGACCCTGTGCAGCGACGCCAAGCCCACCCCCGACGGCACCGATTTCACCGGAGACCCCACGGAGACGGCCATTGCCCTCCGGGCCGCCCGCGAGGGCTTTGCCAAAACCCGCCTGGACCAGGACTTCCCCCGCCGGGGGGAAGCGCCCTTCGATGCCGTCCGCAAGCGCATGGCCACCTGCCACACCTGCCCCGGCGGCGGGGTGCTCATCGCCGTGAAAGGGGCCCCGGAGGCCGTTCTGGCCCAATGCACCCATCTCTTGGGCCCTGGGGGCCGGAAACCCCTGGACGCTGGGAGCCGGGGGCGGATCCTATCCGAAAACCGCACCTTGGCGGGCCAGGCCCTGCGGGTCCTGGCCGTGGCCCAGCGGGAGGAGACTGCCGCCCCCAAGCAGTTTGACGCCCAGACCTTGGAGCACGACCTGACCTTTGTGGGCCTCATCGGCATGATGGACCCGCCCCGGCCCGAAGCCAGGACGGCGGTGGACCGCTGCGCGGCGGCGGGCATCCGGCCCATTATGATCACCGGCGACCACAAGGAGACGGCGGTGGCCATTGCCCGCCAGCTGAACATCTTCCGGCCGGGGGACAAGGCCATCGACGGGCTGGGGTTGGATTTCCTGCCGCAAGAGGCCCTGGAGGAGGAGATCGAGCGGGTCTCCGTCTACGCCCGCGTGACCCCGGAGCACAAGCTCCGCATCGTCCAGGCCTGGCAGAAAAAAGGCCGCGTCGTTGCCATGACCGGCGACGGCGTCAACGACGCCCCCGCCCTCCGGGCTGCCGACATTGGCTGCGCTATGGGCAAAACGGGCACGGACGTGGCCAAGGGCGCGGCGGACATGATCCTCACCGACGACAACTTTGCCACCGTGGTCGCCGCCGTGGAGCAGGGGCGGGGCATCTACGCCAACATCCGCAAGGCCATCCACTACTTGCTCTCCTGCAACATCGGGGAGATCCTCACCATCTTCTTGGCCACGGTCCTGCCCTTCTCCCACGCGCCCCTGACGCCGGTGCAGCTGCTCTGGCTGAATCTCGTCACGGATTCTCTCCCGGCCCTGGCCCTGGGGATGGAGCCGGTGGAGCGGCGGGTGATGGACCAGCCCCCCAGGGACCCCCACGAGCCGCTGTTCAGCCGCGCCTTTTCCCGCCGCCTGGCCTGGCAGGGGATCCTGGTTGGCGGCATCACCCTCCTGGCCTACGGCTTGGGGCTGTATCTCTCCAACGACTACGCCGTGGCCAACACCATGGCCTTCGCCACCCTGACCCTCAGTCAGCTGTTCCACGCCTTCGACGTCCGCAGCGAGCGGACCAGCCTTTTTCGCCTGGGCGTTTTCTCCAACCCCGCCATGAACAAGGCCTTTCTCGTCGGCCTGCTCCTGCAAGCCGCCGTCCTCCTGGCCCCGCCCTTGCAGGCGGCCTTCTCTGTCGTCCCCCTGACCCTATCCCTGTGGGGTGTCACCCTGGGCCTGGCGGTCACGCCGCTGATCGTCTGCGAGATCGTGAAGGGTGTGCATCGCGCCGCCCACCCCAAGACCGTGCAGGAGACGGCGGCAGCCCCCCATTGATAGGAAGCGATATCCCCCGGATGCAGCCTGGTTTGCGTCCGGGGATGTTTTTTGGGCTGGTATTGCCGGGCGGGGTGTGGTATACTAACCCAACGAAACCGAAAGGAGCATACCATGACCAAACGACTGACTGCGATTTTTTTGGCCGTGCTGGCCGTGCTGACCTTAGCTGCCTGCGGACAGGGGGAGACTGCCCCCGGTACCATGGGGACAATGCTGGCCCAGGTGTTTGAGGAGCGGGGGAAGGCCGATCCAAACCTTGACCTGACGGACCTGGGCAACACACTCATGAACGACTCCGGCCTGCCCATCGACGGGGAAGTTACGCCGGTGGAGCCTGGCCTGCTCATGGGCTTTGGCAACGACGAGATCACCGGCTTTGCCGAGGGGGTCATGTTCGCCCCCGTCATCGGCACCATCCCCTTTGTGGGCTATCTTTTCCGCTTGGACGCGGGGACCGACGGCGACGCCTTCGTTCAGACATTGAAGGACCAGGCCAACCCCCGCTGGAACATCTGCACCGAGGCCGACGAGACCGTGGTGCGCCGGGAGGGAGACGTGGTCTTCTTCGTCATGTGCCCCCAGTCCATGGACGAGGACGGCGGCGACGGGACGAGTGATCTGTCGTGACCTTTGCCAGCCTCTCGTTTCTGTATTACTTTCTCCCGGTGGTGGTGGGCGTCTCCTGCCTGCTGCCCAGGGGGAAGACCAACGCGGCCCGCAACTGGTTTCTGTTGGGGGCCAGCGTGTTTTTCTGCCTTTGGACCAGGGGGTGGATGTTTACCTGGCCGTTTGTGCTTGTGGTGATCTTGCAGGCGGCGGCCTATGTGGTGGGCGTCTGCCGGCGGGAGATCAAGCCCCGGAAAAACCCCGTGTATTTGGCCCTGTATTTGGTGGGCACCCCCTGGGCGGTGGGGCCGATGATGCCCTATCCTGTCCTAGAACAGCAGCTGCTGGACCGGGAAAACACCGTCCCGCGCTGCGCGGAGGGCCTGCGGCGGTTGGTCTGGGGCCTGTGCCAGAAAGTGATCTTGGCGGACACCCTCTGGATGTTTTCCCAAGAGGTGGAGAAGTTCGGGCAGACGGGCGCTCTTCTGGCCTGGGTCCGCCTGGCGGCGGTGGCGCTGGCGGTGTATTATGCCCTGGCCAGCTACGGGAACCTGGCCGTCGGCCTGGGGAAGCTGCTGGGCTTTGACCTGTGCGAGCTGACCGCCGGGCCGCTGCTGTGGCTGGGAAATTTGACGCGGAAGCCGGGGCTGGACCAGCGCCGGGGGCTGCGCGGGATCGTCTGGGTCCTGCTGATCTTGGGCGGTGTGCTGGGCACGGCGGGGGGCTGCAAAAGCCTTCCCGCGCTGCTTCTGCCCCTCTTGGGCGGCGGGGACGCCGGCCTCTTGGGAGAGGCCGGGGCCTATCTCCTGCGGAGCTATGCCGTGCCGCTGGTTCTGGCGGTCTTGTTTGCCACGCCCTGGCCCCTCCGCGGGATCGAAACGCTGCGGCAGGGGAAACGATCGGCGCGGGTGCTTGCCGTGCTGGAGCCGGTGGTGCTGGCCCTGCTCCTCCTGCTGGGGACGGCCTGGCTGGTGGACGGCGCGGCGCTGACGTTTTTGCCCTAAGAAAAGAGGGATCGGATGAAGCAGCGAAGCCATGCGTATTGTCAAAACATCAAAAACGCCCTCCGCGGCCTGCGTAGCCGGGAGGGCGCTGTGGTGCTGGTGGTGGGGCTGCTGCTGGTGGTGCTGGCGGCGGCCACGTGGCTGCACCAGCCCCAGTCCTATTCCCCGGTGGAGAACCGGGGCATGGCCTGGTTTTTGGATTGGTCCAACGTGACCAAGGCCCATTTCAGTGAGGATTTCGAGACCCACATCCAGGACCAGTTCCCCCTGCGGAACCAATTCCGCCAGGGAAAAGCCCTGGTGGATCTCTATGCCCTGGGGCAGCGGGATGTGGACGGCGTGTATGAGACCGGGGGCTGGATGGCCGAGCTGGAATACCCCCAGCGGACGGGGATGCTGGACCATGTGGCCCAAAAGATCCAATGGGTCTACGACCACTACCTGGCCGGGACCAACGCGACCTGTTACCTCTCCGTCGTGCCGGACAAACACTACTATCTCTCGCAGACCAACGGCTATCCGGCCCTGGACTACGACGGCCTGATCCGGTCCCTGCGGGCGCAGGTCCCCGCCATGCCCTACATCGACCTGACGGACCTGCTCTCCCTGGATGACTACTACCGGACCGACAGCCACTGGCGGCAGGAGAAGATCCTGCCCGTGGCCCAGCGCCTGGCGGAGACCATGGGGGCCGCCATCGACGGGCCGGAGGTCTACGCCCCCCAGCGCTTCAACCGGGCGTTCGTGGGCCGCTACGCGGTCCAATTGGGCCTGACCATGGAGCACGACACCCTGACCTACCTCACCAGCCCGACCCTGCACCAGTGCTACACCGTGGTCTACGACCAGATGGGCCGCCCCCAGCGGGGAAAAGTGTATGAGGTGGCCTACGGGCACAAAAACTATCCCTACGTCATGTTCCTCTCCGGCTCGAAGGGGCTGATCCAGCTGACGAACCTCAAGGCCCCGGCCGACAAAAACCTCATCCTCTTCCGGGATTCCTTCGGCAGCAGCCTCGCGCCGCTCTTGGCGTCCGGCTATCGGACCATCACGCTGGTGGACCTGCGCTACATCACCAGCGCAGAGCTGGGGAAGTATCTGGAGGTCACGGATCAGGACGTGCTGTTTCTATACAGCACCTTGCTGCTGAACAACAGCATGGCGATGCGGTAAATTCAGCGTTGAGTCCAGCCTTGAAATCGGGTAAAATAAACCCAGACAACACGAAACCAAACCACAAAAGGAGATCAAATTATGGATACTGCGACCATTCTCAGCCATGTAGATCACACCCTGCTCAAGCCCGAAGCTACCTGGGAGCAGATCAAGACCCTCTGCGACGAGGCCATGGAGTTCGGCTGCGCGACCGTGTGCATCCCCCCGTCCTTCGTCAAGCAGGCGGCGGCTTATGTCCAGGGAAACTTGAAGATCTGCACCGTCATCGGCTTCCCCAACGGCTACAACACCACCGCCGCCAAGATCTTTGAGACCAAGGACGCCGTGGAAAACGGGGCCAGCGAGATCGACATGGTCATCAACAACGGCATGGTGAAGGACCGCCAGTGGGACGACATCGCCCACGAGATCGCCGGCATCAAGGCCGCCTGCCTGGGCCGCCCGCTGAAGGTCATCATCGAGACCTGCCTGCTCAGCGACATGGAAAAGATCAAGCTCTGCCAGCTGGCCGCCAAGGAAGAGGCGGCTTACGTCAAGACCTCCACCGGCTTCTCCACCGGCGGCGCCACCCGCGAGGACGTGGCCCTGCTGCGGGAGAACCTGCCCGCCTCCATAAAGGTCAAAGCCTCCGGCGGCATCCGCACCCTGGAGGACGGCCAGGCCTATTTAGACCTGGGCGCCGACCGCCTGGGCGCCAGCGCCCTGGTGGGCGAAGCCCGGAAGCAGAAGTAAGATTAAATCACTCCAAACAGGCATCAGAAGGAAAGGATGAGCAAAACCAATGGTGTTTGACCTAAAGAACTTTGATTATTACCGAGAGGGTAACCGTTTAGAGGTCAAAAAAGCCAAAGGCGGCTTGCCCAATAGCTTGTGGGACACGTATTCTTCCATGGCAAACTGCTATGGTGGCGTTATCTTACTCGGAGTTGTTGAACGGGAAGATGGTAGTTTTTCTACTACTGGCTTGCAGAATATTGAAAAACTAAAGAAAGATTTCTGGAATGGAATCAATGACCGGAAAAAAGTCAGTCTTAATCTCTTGACGGATGATGATATAAAAACGTATGAGATCCACGGAGATGTTGTTTTGGCGATTCACATTCCGAGAGCACGGCGAGAAGATCGACCGGTCTATATCAATGATGATCTGTTTGGTGGTACGTTTCGGCGCAACGGCGAAGGAGATTATCATTGTACTGCCAGCGAAGTTCGAGCGATGCTTCGGGATCAAACAGAAGCGACAGCAGATATGAAAGTCTTAGACGATATGGAGATCAGTGACTTAAATATGGAAACTGTTCATGCATATCGCAGTAGACACATGGCCGTAAAGCCCGATCATGTTTGGAGTAAGTTAACAGATGAGGCATATCTGGAACAGATCGGTGCAGTTCGGCGGTCAAGAGTGGATAAAAAACTCCATCCAACGGGAGCGGGACTTTTGATGTTTGGAGAGGAGTATAAAATTCTTTACGAATATCCTGAGTATTTTCTGGATTATCGGGAAGTACTTGACCCAACGATTCGTTGGACAGACCGGTTGCAATCTAGCTCTGGTGATTGGACGGGGAATCTATTTGATTTCTTTTTCCGTGTATATCACAAGCTGGCCAGAGACGTGAAGGTTCCTTTTAAGTTAGAAGGCATCACCAGAACGGAAGACACTCCAGTTCATAAAGCGTTGCGGGAGGCACTGGCGAATTGTTTGGCCAATACAGATTTCTTCCTTCCCAGAGGAATTGTGATTCGGAAAGACATGGAAAAAATCACGTTAGAAAATCCAGGGTATATCCGAACCGGGAAAGAACAGATGCTGCGGGGTGGCATTTCTGATCCGAGAAATAAGGCGCTAATGAAATTGTTCAATATCATTGGAATTGGGGAACGAGCTGGAAGCGGAGTGCCAGACATTTTTGCGGTCTGGGAATCTCAGGGTTGGGCATTGCCGGAAGTTCAGGAACAGTACGGTCCAGACCGAACAACCTTGACGCTTCCGTTTGTTACAGCGTGTTGTGAACCGATAAATGAACCGATAAATGAACCGATAAATGAACCGATAACAGCGCCATTGGAGCAGAGAATTCTGGAGCAGTTAGATGCCAATGCTACATTGAGTCAGCCGGCTTTAGCAAAAAAGTTAGGGGTTTCTTTGTCTACTATAAAAAGAACAATGAAAGCGCTAACGAAAGCAGGATATGTCCACCACGAAGGAAGCAAAAAGGCGGGACGCTGGATCGTTCTTAAACGATGAGAGTGTAAAACTAGGAACGTATCTGCAACAGGGTACGTTCCTAGTTTTTGCTATAATTTTTCTCCGCACCAAGGACAACAGTCGATGTAAAACCCTCGCATAGAGATGGCATGGTGACAGAAGGGGCAGCGCAGCGCAATGGCCCCATACACCCACCCTGCGGCGGAGAGCAGGATGCCGAAAATCAAAGCGGTTCCCAATGGGATACAGGCAAGCTGGTTGAGCAAAAAAAAGAGAACTGGACCGGCCAGCATGATACATTGTGTAAGCAGACGTTTGAAGAACATAGACGGCCAAAGCCCCTTTCCATTTTGCATGCTGATTTGCATGCTGAAAGATGGACAACCCCAGAATAAACGGGATATATATTCTATTCCACCATAAAACAGAGAAGTTTTGGTAAAAAACCTATAAAATCACTGGAAAAATCAAAGCACCCCTTTCTTTTTCCCGCCGCTTGGCGTATAATAGGGGCATCATTACTACGCAGGGTCTGAGTTGCTCTCCCGAACCGGAGGGAGCAGCGCAGGCCCTTCAGAACACTGTCGCTGCGGCGACAGGAAGGAGGATGCACACATGATGATCTCGACCAAGGGGCGCTATGCCCTGCGGGTGATGCTGGACCTGGCGGACCAGACCAAAGGCTCCTACATCCCGCTCAAGGACATCGCCCACCGACAGGAGATCTCGGTCAAATATCTGGAAAATATTTTGGCCTCGCTCAGCCGGGCAGGGCTGGTGGAGGCCATCCGGGGCAAGGGCGGCGGCTATCGCCTGTGCCGGCCCCTGGCGGACTATCGGGCCGGGGAGATCATTCGCCTGGCCGAGGGCGAGGGCATGGCTTCCGTGTCCTGCCTGAAAGGGGAGAAGCAGGGCTGTGAAAAGGCAGGTCACTGCCGCGCCCTTCCCCTGTGGCAGGGGCTGGACAAGGTGATCTATGATTACCTGGACAGCATCAGCCTGGCGGACTTGCAGGGCATGGAGGAAATCTGACGCGCCAAAGGGCGGCGGACGGAGAGGTCTGCCGCCCTTTGACCTGCTATTTTGTAAAAATTCCCCGGGGAAAAAGGATTGTAAACAGGGTAACACCCTGTTAAAATAGGACTATTCTGCCAGGATAGCAATACCAGATCGTTAGATCTTTCGGAAAGGAGATGGCACGGGATGCGCAAAGAGCTGGAAGCCTTTATCGAGGAGTCCTTCGCCGCTCTGCCCCCCTCCCCGGAGACGGAGCAGGCCAAGGCCCAGGTCCGAAAGCAGCTGGAGGCCGACGCTGCCGTCTACCGGGCCAAGGGCATGGCACCCTGGGCCGCCGACCAGCACGCCATGATGCGCTTCGGCGCGGTGGCTGGGGCCAGAGAGTCCGTGGCCCGCCTGCGCCGCCGGGCGATCCGCGCCCGGTTCCGCCGCCGGTACCCCAAGCTGGTCAAGGGCGGCATTTTGACGCTGACCATCGGCCCTATCGCCGCCGCCATTTTATGGGGGGACGCCGACCACATGGTCCAGACCCTGGTCTGGTGGACCATCTGCGTCATCGCCATTGTTACTTACGTCATTGTGGTCGAGTATCTTGACTACCGCTACCAGAAAGAGGAACAGAGGGAAGCGCAGCAAGCACAGGAGGAACAGGCCCAATGAAGAACATCATCCGCATTTTCCGCCGGGACCTCCACCGGCTGGGCACCAACGCCCTGGCCCTGGTCATCATCGCCGGCGTGACCCTGCTGCCCGCCCTCTATGCCTGGTTCAACATCGCCGCCAACTGGGACCCCTATTCCAACACCGGGGGCATCAAGGTCGCCGTGGCCAACGAGGACGCCGGGACCAAGCTGGAGGGCATCACGACCAACCTGGGCAACGAGATCGTCACGAACCTAAAAGGCAACGACCAGATCGGCTGGCAATTCGTGGACCGCTACGACGCCTTGCAGGGCGTCCAGGCCGGGGACTACTACGCCGCCATCATCATCCCCCAGGATTTCAGCGAGAATATGGTGAGCGTCTTGAAGGGCGACATCCACCGCCCCACCATCGAGTATTATATCAACGAGAAGAAAAATGCCATCGCCCCGAAAATCACCGACAAGGGCGTCTCCGCCGTCCAGCAAGAGGTCAATGAGAGCTTCTTGGAGGAAGTGACCCAGGCACTCGTGGCGGGCCTGAACGCCTTTTCGGACGACTGGGACGGCGACGGCAGCAGCCTGGGAGACCGGGTCCTGGACCGCCTGCGGGAGGGGGACCGGAGCCTGGGTAAAATTTCGGATGCCCTGGACATTTTCCAGAGCCTCACCAGCTCCGCCGATCACCTGAACCAGGGCATCCAGGCTCTCCTGCCCGCCGGGGACAGCACGATCGACCAGGGCCAGGTCGCCATTGGCTCCCTGGACGATCTGCTCACCGCCACCCACACCGCCGCCAAAGAGATGGTGGATTCCATCGACGTGATCTTGGACAACACCATGGAGACCGTGGACCTGGCCGGGGCCGATGCCGTCGATCTGCTCCAGCGCCTGGAAAATCTGGAGCCGGACATCGAGGGCACCCAGGCAGATCTCCGCGCCCTGGGCAGCCAGCTCACCACCCTGCAAGGCGACCTGAACGACGCTGCGAAACGTCTGGACGAGCTGGAGGATCAGGACGCCGTGGGCACCCTCGCCGACGGTCTGCGGCAGTTGGAGCGGATGCTGGACAGCGTGCAGTCCGCCGTGAACAAGGCCGCCCAGCAGGCGGGCGACGTCTCCGGCCAGCTCACGAGCATCCGCAGCCAGCTGATCGCCGCCGGGCAGAAGGCCCAGCAGATCTATGAGGACTTGGGCGACAAGATCCAGGCGTTACAGGACGATGATTCCGGGCATAGCAACCAGCTGACCATCCTCGCCCTCCAGCAGGCGCAGCGGGCGGTCGGCGTGGTCTCCAATGCGCTGTCCAGCGAAAATCTCCCCAACTTCGGCCAGACCGCCGCCGAGATGCAGAAGCAGTTGCAGAACATCGCAAGCCGTATCGGGGACGGCTCCACCGCCATTGCCAACCTCCGCGACCTTGTGGAGAGCATGGACGGCGACTTTGCCAGCTTTGCCAGCAGCCTGCGGCACATGTCGGACCTCTTGGACACGGCCAAATCTCTGCTCAACCACGCAGACCACGCCCTGGAACAGGGCAAGGACGTGCCCAAGGGCCTGGCCGACCAGATGAGCGCTCTCATCACCCAGATCGACACCTCCGTGGCCACTGCCCGCGCCGCAGGAAAGGCGGCGGAGCCGGCCATGGACGCCGCCGTGGACCAGGCGTACAAGACCCTGAACAGCGTTTCCGGCCTGCTGACGCAGTTTGCCGGGCTTCTGCCCCAGACGCAGACCGTGCTGGACCACATGAACAGCGCCCTGGCCTCCACGGCCCAGGCCCTCCGCTCGACGAAGGACCTGGTGGAGGCGGCGCGGGAAGACTTGCAGGACATCATCGGCGATCTGGAAGACCTGACCGCCAGCGAGCGTATCCAGGAGCTCAAGGACCTCTTGAAGAGCGATGCCTCCACCGTGAGCGAGTTCATGGCCTCCCCCGTACAGGTGGAGACGAACTCCCTCTATGCCGTGTCCAACTACGGCTCGGCCATGGCCCCCTTCTACTCCGTTCTGGCCTGCTGGGTGGGCGGCATCGTGCTGGTGGCCATCCTGAAGGTGGCTGTGGATGAGGACGAGGAGATCTATGGGCTCAAGCCCTACGAGTGCTACCTGGGCCGCTACCTACTCTTCCTGATGCTGGCGGTGGCCCAGGGCATCATCATCTGCCTGGGGGACCTCTTTTTCCTTGGGGTGCAGTGTACGAACATCCCTCTGTTTCTCCTGTCGGGGGTGGTGTCGAGCCTGGTGTTCTCCCTCCTGATCTACACCCTGACGGTTTCGTTTGGGGATGTGGGCAAGGCCATGGCCGTTATCTTGCTGGTCATCCAGATCGCCGGCTCCGGCGGTACCTTCCCCATCGAGGTGACGCCTGCCTTCTTCCAAAAGGTCAATCCCATCCTCCCCTTTACCCACGCCATCAACGCCATGCGCGAGATCGTGGCCGGGCAGTATGGCGTGGACTATTGGCTGGATCTGCTGAAGCTGTTGGTCTTCATCCCCCTGGCCCTGCTGCTGGGCCTGGTCCTGCGCAAGCCGCTCATCCGCATGAATGAGTTCTTCGAGGAGCGGCTCAACAGCACGAAGCTCATGTGATTACCCTGTGAAATTGTGAGAAAAATTGCTATCCTATGTCCCGTGTAGGAATTAAAATGACAAATCTGACGTTGCCCCGTTGACAGGGGCCAAAAAACGTGGTATACCAAAACACAACAAAAAACCGTTGAAGCGGAGATAACGGCGATGATGCCTTTCCAGAGAGCCCGTGTTGCTGAGAGTCGGGTAAGAAACAAGTCGTCAAATGGACCGCTGAGGGCGTGGTCAAACCGGGACAGCTGCATTGGATCAGCTGCCAGGGAGTATTCCACGACGTGAGGGCATACGTGAGTTGCCGGGGGTATGATGGTACCCTGCAAAGCGCACGGCCCGGAAAGAGAGACAGGCCGTGAACCAAGGTGGCACCGCGGATCACTCGATCAATGAAGATTTTGATTCGTCCTTGGCAGAAAAGAGATTTTCTGTCAGGGGCGTTTTTTGTTTGCCGTCAAACAGACGCAGCCTGGACAGAGGGGTAGACCCCAAGGAGGTTCGGAAGCCATGAATATTTTACCCAGCCTGGAAGAAGTGAAGCAGATCGCCGCCACGGGAGAGTACAACGTCCTGCCCGTCAGCTGCGAGATCCTGTCCGACCGGCGCACCCCCATTGAGACCTTGCGGGTGCTGAAAAACGTCTCCTCCCACTGCTACATGTTGGAGTCCGTGGTGGAGCGGGAGAAGTGGGGCCGGTATACGTTTCTGGGCTATGACCCGAAACTGGAGGTCACCTGCATCCGGGGCGAGATGAAGGTGGGGGACCTGCGCTTCCACACGGAAGACCCCTCCGCCCAGCTGCGGCAGATCCTGAGCCAGCACAAAAGCCCCAAGTTTGACTATCTGCCCTCCTTCACCGGCGGCCTGGTCGGCTACTTCTCTTACGACTACCTGACCTACAGCGAACCGGCCACCCGCGTGGACACGGAGGACACCGAGTCCTTCCAGGACGTGGACCTGATGCTCTTTGACAAGGTCATCGCCTTTGACAACGTGAAGCAGAAGATCATCCTCATCGTGAACATGTCCCTGGAGGACCCGGAGACGGGCTACAACAAGGCCGTCATGGAGCTGCAGCAGCTCCGGCAGCTGCTCTTGGAGGGCACGCCCAAGCAGGACGAGCCGGGCCGTCTGCTCGGCCCCGTGACCCCGCTGTTCGACAAGCCGACGTACCGCGCCATGGTCGAGCGGGCAAAGCATTATATCCGGGAGGGGGATATCTTCCAGATCGTGCTCTCCAACCGGCTCAGCGCCCCCTTCTCCGGGACGCTGCTGGATACCTACCGCATCCTGCGGACCACGAACCCCTCCCCCTACATGTTCTACTTCTCCGGGACGGACGTAGAGGTGGCCGGTGCCTCCCCGGAGACGCTGGTGAAGCTGGAGGACGGCGTGCTCCACACCTTCCCCCTGGCCGGCACCCGGCCCCGCGGCAAGACCGACGCGGAGGACAAGGCCCTGGAAGAGGAGCTGCTGGCCGACGAGAAGGAGCTGGCCGAGCACAACATGCTGGTGGACCTGGGCCGCAATGACCTGGGCAAGATCAGTAAGTTCGGCAGCGTTCAGGTCGAGAGCCTGCACACCATCGAGCGGTACTCCCACGTCATGCACATCGGCTCCACCGTCCGCGGGGAGATCCGGGACGACAAGGACGCGCTGGACGCAGTGGAAGCGGTGCTCCCCGCCGGCACCCTCTCCGGTGCCCCGAAAATTCGGGCCTGCCAGCTCATCGGCGAGCTGGAGGGGAACAAGCGCGGCATCTATGGCGGTGCCATCGGCTACATCGACTTCACCGGCAACGTCGACACCTGCATCGCCATCCGCATCGCCTACAAGAAAAACGGACAGGTCTTCATCCGCAGCGGCGCGGGCATCGTGGCCGACTCCGTGCCGGACAAAGAATACGAAGAGTGCATCAACAAGGCCAGGGCCGTGGTGAACGCCCTGGAGCTGGCCCAGGAGGTAGACCAATGACCATTCTCATCGACAGCTACGACAGCTTTTCCTATAACCTTTACCAGCTCGTGGGCGAGCTGGACCCCACGGTGAAAGTCATCCGCAACGACGAGATGAGCGTGGAGGAACTGGAGGCCCTGCACCCCGACCGCATCATCCTCTCCCCCGGCCCCGGCCGCCCGGAGGACGCGGGCATCCTCATCGAGACGGTGCTCAAGCTTGGCCCCAAGATCCCCATCCTGGGGGTCTGCCTGGGCCACCAGGCCATCTGTGCGGCCTATGGCGCGACGGTCACCTATGCCAAGATCCTGATGCACGGCAAATCCTCCCAGGCGGCGGTGGACTTTAACTGCCCGCTCTTCAAGGGCTGCCCGCCCATGACGCCCGTGGCTCGCTACCATTCCCTGGCCGTGGACGCTGCCACCCTGCCGGAGTGCCTGACCACCATCGCCCACACGGAGGACGGGGAGGTCATGGGCGTCAAGCACCGGGACTATCCCATCTACGGCGTCCAGTTCCATCCGGAGTCCATCATGACCCCCAGGGGCAAGGATATGCTGAAGAACTTTATCGCGCTGAGCAAGGAGGGCGCACAGGCATGATCAAAGAAGCCATTGTAAAGATCGTGAGCAAAGAGGACCTGACCTACGATGAGGCCTACGCCGTCATGAACGAGATCATGAGCGGCGAGACCACCGCCACCCAGAACGCGGCCTTTTTGGCGGCCCTCTCCACCAAGAGCACCAAGGCCGAGACGATCGACGAGATCGCCGGCTGCGCCGCCGCCATGCGGGACCACGCCACGAAAGTGGACACCGGCATGGATATTGTAGAGATCGTCGGCACCGGCGGGGACGGGGCGCAGAGCTTCAACATCTCCACCACGGCGGCCCTAGTCGCCGCCGCCGGGGGCGTCAAGGTCGCCAAGCACGGTAACCGGGCGGCCTCCTCCCGCAGCGGCACGGCGGACTGCCTGGAGGCTCTGGGCGTGAACCTGGACCAAAGCCCCGCCCGGTGTGTCGAGCTGCTGAAGGAGGCCGGGATGTGCTTCTTCTTCGCCCAGAAGTATCACACCTCCATGAAATATGTCGGCCCCATCCGCAAGGAGCTGGGCTTCCGCACCGTTTTCAACATCCTCGGCCCCCTGACCAACCCTGCCAGCCCCAAGACCCAGCTGCTGGGCGTGTACGACGAGTATCTCGTCGCGCCCCTGGCCCAGGTCCTCATTAGCCTGGGTGTGACCCGCGGCATGGTGGTCTACGGGCAGGACAAGCTGGATGAGATCTCCCTCAGCGCCCCCACCTCCGTCTGCGAGATCAAAGACGGCTGGTACCGGGCCTACACCATCCAGCCGGAGGACTTCGGCTTTGCCCGCTGCGAAAAGGCCGATCTCGTGGGCGGCTCCCCGGCGGAAAACGCCGCCATCACCAAGGCCATTCTGTCCGGGCAGGAGAAGGGGCACAAGCGCAATGCCGTGCTGCTCAATGCCGGGGCCGCCCTGTATCTGGACGGCAAGGCCGAGACCATGGCCGAGGGCGTGAAGCTGGCCGCCCGGCTCATCGACAGCGGCGCGGCCATGCAGACCCTGAAAAAACTCATCGAGGTGAGCAACCGCCCGGAGGCAGACGCATGACCATCCTAGACCAGCTGGCCGCCCACGCCAGACAGCGCGTGGCGGCGGACCAGGAGAAGCACAGCCTGCACGAGCTGAAGGCCCGCTGCAAGGAGGCAGGGAGAGCCGGCGGCGAGCGGTTCTTCCAGGCCATGAAACGGCCTGGGATGTCCTTCATCTGCGAGGTGAAGAAGGCCTCGCCCTCCAAGGGCATCATCGCCCCGAGCTTTCCCTATCTGGACATCGCGCGGGACTATGCGGCGGCGGGGGCGGATGCGGTCTCCTGCCTCACGGAACCCATGTGGTTTTTAGGCTCTGACCAGATCTTTACGGAAATTCGTCAGACCATCTCGCTGCCCATGATCCGCAAGGATTTCACCGTCAGCGAGTATCAAATTTATCAGGCCCGTCTCATGGGCGCCGACTGCGTGTTGCTCATCTGCGCTCTGCTGGACACGGCGACCATCGCCAAGTACCTGAGGCTCTGCGACGAGCTGGGCCTGTCCGCGCTGGTGGAGGCCCACGACGCGCGGGAGATTCGCTCCGCCATCGCCGCCGGGGCCAAGATGATCGGCGTGAACAACCGAAACCTGAAAGATTTCTCCGTGGACTTCACCAACGCCGCCCGCCTGCGGGACCTCATTCCGCCGGAAGCGGTGTATGTGGCCGAGAGTGGCGTGGCCCGGCCTGCCGACGTGGCCGCCCTCAAGTCCATCGGAGCGGACGCGGTGCTCATGGGGGAGGTCCTCATGCGTGCCAAAGACAAGGGGGCCATGCTGGCCGCCCTGCGGGAGGCATCGAAATGACCAAGATCAAGCTCTGCGGCCTGTCCCGACCGGAGGACATCGCAGCCGCCAACGAAGTAAACCCGGATTACATCGGCTTTGTGTTTGCCCCAAAGAGCAAGCGCTATGTCAGCCCAACCCAGGCCGCCCGGCTGAAACAGCAGCTGGCCCCCGGCATCCAGGCGGTGGGCGTGTTCGTGAAGGAGGACCCGGAGACGGTGGTCCATCTGTTGGAGGACGGCGTCATCGACGTGGCCCAGCTCCACGGGGGCGAGAGTGAGGCCTACATCCGCACCCTGCGGCAGCACACCCACAAGCCTATTATGCAAGCCTTCCGGGTGGATACACCTGCTGACCTGGAAAAGGCCCAGGCCAGCTCTGCCGACTACATCCTGCTGGACTCCGGCGACGGAGGCACGGGGGAGCGGTTCGACTGGTCCCTGCTGGCTGGGGCGACCCGCCCCTATTTCCTGGCGGGGGGTCTGGACCCGGAGAACGTGGGCGGGGCCGTAGAAAAGCTGAAGCCCTACGCCGTGGATGTCAGCTCCGGCATCGAGACAGACGGCAAGAAAGACCCGGAGAAGATGAGAAGCTTCGTCCGCGCCGTGCGCGGCGCTGCAGGAGAGGAGAGAGACACATGACCAATCCCAACGGGCGTTTTGGGGTCCACGGGGGGCAATACATCCCGGAGACCCTGATGAACGCTGTGATCGAGCTGGAAGAAGCCTACAACTACTACAAGAAAGACCCGGCGTTCAACCGGGAGCTGACGGAGCTTTTTAACGAGTACGCCGGCCGCCCCTCCCGCCTCTACTACGCCAAGCGCATGACCAAGGACCTGGGCGGCGCGAAGATCTACCTCAAGCGCGAGGACCTCAACCACACCGGCGCCCACAAGATCAACAACGTCTTAGGTCAGGTGCTTCTTGCAAAAAAAATGGGCAAAACCCGTGTCATCGCGGAAACCGGAGCCGGACAGCACGGTGTAGCCACAGCCACTGCAGCAGCCCTTATGGGAATGGAATGCGAGGTATTCATGGGAAAAGAAGACACCGAGCGCCAGGCATTAAATGTATATAAGATGCGTCTCCTTGGAGCAAAAGTTCATCCTGTAACCTCCGGAACTGCCACCCTGAAAGATGCCGTATCCGAGACCATGCGTGAATGGACCAACCGTATAGCAGATACCCATTATGTACTGGGCTCCGTTATGGGCCCTCACCCTTTCCCAACCATTGTCCGCGATTTCCAGGCAGTTATCTCCAAAGAAATCAAAGAACAGATGCTGGAAAAAGAAGGCAGGCTTCCAGATGCAGTCCTTGCCTGTGTAGGCGGCGGCTCCAATGCCATCGGAACCTTTTACCACTTTATTGAAGACAAAGATGTACAGCTGATCGGCTGCGAGGCAGCAGGCCGCGGCGTAAATACTGCAGAGACCGCAGCCACCATTGCCACTGGCAGGCTTGGAATCTTCCATGGAATGAAATCCTATTTCTGCCAGGACGAGTACGGACAGATCGCGCCGGTTTACTCTATTTCCGCAGGACTGGATTATCCGGGAATCGGACCGGAGCATGCCCACCTTTACGACACTGGCCGTGCCCAGTATGTACCTGTAACAGATGAAGAAGCAGTAGAAGCCTTTGAATATCTTTCCAAAACAGAAGGAATCATTCCTGCCATTGAAAGCGCCCACGCTGTTGCCTATGCAAGAAAAATCGTGCCGCAGATGGGCAAGGATCAGTGCGTAGT
>OLNE01000317.1_pt1 | contig 50270 bp, 45 predicted proteins | sample 1672431 | NCBI WGS metagenome assembly OLNE01 (sample SAMEA3136685, study PRJEB25190) | human gut metagenome | reverse complement strand
GAAGCCGTACTCATAGCAGAGCTTGATGGAAGGGGTCGCCCAGTAGCTGGCCGAGACGTCGGAAAACTGGTTGTTGTAGGTGGCCGTCTTCTGGAAGTTTGCCATGCTCTCGCTGGCTGCCATTGCCGGGACGCACAGGCTGAGCGCCAGAGCAAGGGTCAGGACGAGGGACAGGAGTTTTTTCATCTTGGTTCATCCTTTCTCGATCTCTTTTGGGAAATTGACTCCACGGACAGGTTCCACGCCGCCCGCTGGGTTTACTATACCATGGGAGACAGGTCAGTGCAAGCCATGTTTTCAGCGTGGCTCGTCGCGCTCCTGGCGGTCCGTATGCGCCAGGCCTTCGGGGCTGGCGGACTTGGAGAAGGCAAACTTCTGCTTGGCGTACAAGCCGCCGTAGCCGGAGACCAGGAAGCTCACCGCCACTGCCATGAGGAACCCGCCGGGGTTGCAGAAGGAGAAGACCTCAAAGCTCAAGACCAGTGCCGTCAGCGGGCAGTTGGTCACGCCGCAGAAGAGCGCCACCATCCCAATGGCGGCGGCGTAGGGCGCTTGCAGGCCCAGCAGCGGCCCGACCACACAGCCGAAGGACGCCCCGATGGCAAAGGACGGCACGATCTCGCCGCCCTTCAGCCCGGCCCCCAGCGTCAGGGCCGTGAGCAGGAGCTTCCAGACGAAGTCCAAGGGCTGGGCGCTCCCCTCCCGGATCGCCCCGGCGATCATGTCTGAGCCGGTGCCCAGATAGAGCTTGGTGCCCAGCAGGGTCGTCAGGCCAAGGACGGCGGCGCTACCCACGAGGACGCGCAGGTAGGGGTTCGGGAACAACCGCTCCAGCCCGGACCGCACCCCGGCGAAGGTGTAGCAGACGATGGTGCTGAGCAGACCGCAGGCGAGGGAGAGCGCCACGACCTGGCCGTAAAATATCACGTCGGCCGTCGAGGCCGTTAAAATAAAGCTGACCCCATGCACCCCCATCGCCCGCGCGATGGTCCCGGCGGTCAGGGAGGAGACGACGCAGGGAAACAGCCCGCCCAGGGGCAGGATCCCCACGCAGGAGATCTCCAGGGCGAACAGGGCGGCGGCGATCTGGCTGCCGAAGACGGCGGAGAAGCCAGCGCTCATGCCGCACATGATGGCCAGGTCCTGGTAGCTCTCCCCCATCCCGGCCCCCTTGCGGATCAGCTCGGACAGGGAACCGCCCAGCTGCAAGGCCGCGCCCTCCCGTCCGGCGGAGCCGCCGAAGAAGTGGGTCAGCAAGGTCGCGGCGAAGATCACCGGAGCCAGCAGGCGGGAGACAGGCTGTTCCCCACGGGCAGCCTGGATGATGAGGTCGGTGCCCCCGGCGGTCTTGATGCCGCCCCGGCGGTACATCCACACCACCACCAGGCCCGCCAGCGGCAGCAGGTACATGGCCCAGGCGGTCCCGTTGCGCACGTCGGCGGCCACATCCAGCAGGCGGGCAAACACGCCGCCGCAGACACCGACGACAAGGCCTGTCACCAGGCCGAAGAGCAGACCCACACCGTTGATGCGTAGGCTCTCACCGCTGAAGGCCAGCTCGGCGTAGAGACCACGGAAAAAGGCCGTCACTGGATTTCGATGGTTTTTCGGTTCTGTCATTCTCTTCTCTCCTCAATACTCAACTCAAAAACATAAAATTTATCATATCACATTTTCCGGGCTTTGCAACCGGTGACTTCTTATGATAAAATAAAATGTTACTTGATTTTTCAGAAATGAGGTGATCCGATTGCAGATCGGTTCCGTCAATATTGATTCCAAGCTGGTCCTGGCCCCCATGGCGGGGGTGACGGACCTGGCGTTTCGCACCATCTGCCGGGAGCTGGGCGCGGGGTACACCATCACGGAGATGGTCAGCGCCAAGGCCCTGTGCTATCAGGATAAAAAGACCCTCCCCCTCATGGAGTTGGGGCCGGACGAGCACCCCGCCGGGGTGCAGGTCTTCGGCAGTGACCTGGCCTGCATGGAGGAGGCCGCCGCCATCATCCGGGAGGTCGCCCGACCGGACATCATCGACATCAACATGGGCTGCCCGGTCCCCAAGGTCGCCAACAACGGCGACGGCTCCGGCCTGCTCAAGGACCTGGACAAGGCTTGCCGGGTGGCAGAGGCCGTGATCCGGGGGGCCAAAGGGACCCCTGTGACCGTCAAGATGCGTCTGGGCTGGGACAAGGGGAACATCGTCTGCCTGGAGCTGTCGAAGCTGCTGGAATCCGTCGGTGTCTCTGCCCTGACGGTCCACGGCCGGACCAAGGTGCAGATGTATTCCGGCACGGCCAACTGGGACTATATTCGAGAGGTAAAAAACGCCGTGTCCATCCCCGTGATCGCCAACGGCGATGTCTTCTCCGGGCCGGACGCCGAGCGCATTTTGCGCTACACCGGGGCCGACGGGGTGATGATCGCGCGGGGCGTCTTCGGCAACCCCTGGATCTTCCAGCAGGCCCAGGCCGCCATTGCGGGCAAGCCCATTCCCCCTCTGCCGCCGCTGGCGGAGCGGTGCAAGGTGGCCGTGCGGCAGTTTGAGCTGGCCGCGAAAAACAAAAGCGAGAAGATCGCCTGCCTGGAGGCCCGGAAGCATTACGCCTGGTATCTCAAGGGCGTGCCCTACGCCGGGTATTGGAAGAGTGAGATCTCCAAGATCACGACCTTAGAGGATGTCTACCGGGTCACGGCGGGCATCCAGCGGGAGCTGAAGGATCCCCCCTCACTTGACGACCGATGATTCATCCTCTCAAATGCAAGTGCAGAAAGTCTCTCCGTCGTTTTTGTCCCTCAGGAGACGGAAAGAGGCGGAAAAGCCGCTCTTTTGAGGGGATAATGTTCTAAAATCCCAGGTTTTTCAAGCACGCAAGCCCCTGCCAGACCAGTTCTGACAGGGGCTTTTGCTGTATGTTACAAAAAATTTTTCTTTTTTTTGCATTTTGTGTTGTCATTGCCTTAAAGATGCGGTATACTGTGAACATGACGATGGAGTGTGCGACTCCGTCATGGACCGAGGGGAGATGAGTACCTCTTGTTCCATCTGAAATAAGGAGAGAACATCGCTATGAGTTATTCTGTGCAAAACATCCGAAACGTCTGTTTGGTGGGCCACAGCGGCAGCGGGAAGACTGCCCTGGCTGAGAGCCTGCTGTTTATGACCGGTGCAATCAAGCGCATGGGTACCTGCGCCGATGGCAACACCGTCTGCGATTATGACCCCGAAGAAATTCGCCGCCAGATCTCCATTTCTGCCGCGGTAGCCCCCCTGGAATACAAGGGCTGTAAGATCAACGTCCTGGACACCCCCGGTGCGTTCGACTTCTCCGGTGAGGTCATGGAGGCCCTGCGGGCCGCCGACGCCGCCATCATTGTCTGCTCCGCCAAGGACGGCATTTCCGTGGGCTTTGAAAAGGTCTGGAAATACTGCCAGGAGCGCGACATGCCCCGGTTCATCTATATCTCCAAGACCGACGAGGAGAACAGCGATTACAACGCGACCTTCAACGCCCTGCGCGAGCGCTATGGCAACAAGATCGCTCCCCTGGCCGTTCCCATGTGGGACGAGGATAAGCACACCACCGGCCTCATCGACGTGCTGAACAAGCGTGCCTTTGAGTTGCAGGACTACAAGGGCGTCGAGGTCGAGATCCCCGCCGAGAAGGCCGATGTGGTCGCCGAGTTCAACGAGGCCCTGAAAGAGTCCGTCGCCGAGACCTCCGAGGAGATGATGGACAAGTATTTCAGCGGCGAGTCCTTCACCTACCCTGAGATGATCCGCGGCCTGCGCCAGGGCGTGCGGGAGCTGTCCATGTTCCCCGTCTTCTTCGGCTCCGCCATCAACTGCATGGGCTCCCTCATGCTGATGGACTACATCGTGGACCTGCTGCCCAACCCCATGGAGGGCAACCACCACAAGGCCACCACCCAAGACGGCGAAACGGAAGAATTCGTCGTCTCCCCCGGCGGCGTGCCCACGGCTTACGTCTTTAAGACCATCTCCGACCAGTACGGCAAGTATTCCCTCATCAAGGTCCTTTCCGGCGAGATCACCTCTGACCTGTCCCTGGTCAACGCCCGCACCGGCAACCCCGAAAAGCTGGGCCGTCTGTACCAGATGTGCGGCAAGAAGGCCACCGAGGTCAAGGAGCTGACCTGCGGCGACATCGGCGCCATCGGCAAGATGGAAAAGGTCAAGACCGGCGACACCCTGTGTGACAGCCGAAAGGTCGTGGCCCTGAAGGGCATCCCCTTCGCCGAGCCCTGCTACTCCAAGGCCATCGCCCCCAAGACCCGCGGCCAGGATGACAAGGTCGCCGCCGGTCTAGCCAAGATGAACGAGGAAGACCCCTCCTTCTCCGTGGTGAACACCCCGGAGACCCGCCAGGTGGTCCTCTCCGGTGCCGGCGACATGCAGCTGGACGTGCTGGTCTCCCGTCTGAAGAGCCGCTTCGGCGTGGAAGCCGAGCTCAGCCCCGCCCGCGTGCCCTACCGCGAGACCATCAAGAAAAAGGTCGAGGCCCACGGCCGACACAAGAAGCAGACCGGCGGCTCCGGCCAGTTCGGTGACGTGTGGATCCGCTTCGAGCCGCAGTATGAGTCCGATGAGATGGTCTTTGCCGAGGAAGTGTTCGGCGGCAGCGTGCCCAAGAACTTCTTCCCCGCCGTGGAAAAGGGCCTGCGGGAAGCCGCCAACAAGGGCGTGCTGGCCGGGTATCCTCTGGTCGGCCTGAAGGCCACCCTGTACGACGGCTCCTATCACCCCGTGGACTCCAACGAAATGGCCTTTAAGACCGCGGCCCAGCTGGCCTATAAGGAAGGCATCGCCAACGCCAACCCCACCATCCTGGAGCCCATCGGCGCCCTCCAGGTCACCATCCCCGACAGCTACCTGGGCGACGTCATGGGCGACCTGAACAAGCGCCGCGGCCGCGTGATGGGCATGAACCCCACCGACGACGGCAACCAGATCCTGGAGGCCGAGGTGCCCATGGCCGAGATGACCTCTTACGCCATCGACCTGCGCTCTCTGACCCAGAGCCGCGGCTCCTTCACCTTCCACTTCGTCCGCTACGAGGAAGCACCTCCTGCGGCCCAGCAGAAGGCCATTGCCGACGCAAAAGCCATTCAGGAAGAGGGCTGATCCCCTCCCCTGCTTCTTAACGACCTCCAAACGCAGCCAAAGCTGTGCGTGCCGCCCCTCCGGCACGCACAGCTTTTTTCTCTTGTACTTTCGTTGGAAACGGGCTATACTGAGCAACAGAGTACAACGGAAACGGATGTGGCATCTATGCTGAAACAAAAATGGGTCTTGCCTGCGCTGGCGGGACTGATCGTGGTGATGGTCGTGGTCATCTGCCTGCTGGGCCGCCAGGGCAGCGGCGGCGGGGAAGCCGACTTCTTCCAAGAGGAACCCGGCGAGGTCGAGCAGACCACAGCGGGCAACGCCGAGGCGCTGCTGGCAAAGCTCTCCACCGAGCAGAAGGTCGGCCAGCTCTTCCTCATCCTGCCGGACGCGCTGGCGGAGGAGCCGGCCGCAGCCGGCACCACGACCCTGAGCGCCAAGGAGCTGAAGGCCCTGGAGACCTACCCCGTGGGCGGCTTCGTCCTGACCGGGTCGAACATCCAGGACAAAGACCAGCTGGACAAGCTCGTGGGGCGCCTGAAAAAAACATCTTCCGTCACGCCCCTGTTCGCCCTGCAAGAAGAGGGCGGCATGGGGGCGACCATTGCCGGGAAGGAAGCCTTTGGCCTGGCCAAAACCGAAACCCCCGCCGCCCTCGGCTCCACCGGGGACGGAGCCAAAGTCAAGGACGCCGCCGCCACCATCGGCAAGGCCCTGGCCGACCTGGGCTTCCAGATGAATTTAGCCCCCACCTGCGACGTGGGCAGCGCCCTCTCTTTCAGTGAATCCCCGGAGCAGGCGGCCATGTGTACCAGCGCCGCCGTGGAGGGCTTTCACGAGGGCGGGGTCGCCTGCGTGCTGAAGCACTATCCCGGCCAGGGCGGGACCAACGCCAGCGAAGGGGCCTCCCTGACGGAGACCTGGGAGACGATGCGGACGACGTCGCTCTACCCCTTCCAGGCGGGCATGGCAGCGGGGGCGGACGCCATCATGGTCTCCCACGTCACCACCCCCAACGCCAGCAGCGACGGCCTGCCCGCCTCCTTGTCCCAGGAGATGATCACGAGCAAGCTGCGGGGCGAGCTGCGCTTCTCTCGGCTCATTATGACGGCCCCCCTGTCTGACCCCGCCATTGCCCGGAATTACGACAGCGGAGACGCCGCTCTGCGGGCGTTTCAAGCCGGGGCCGACATCCTGCTCCAGCCGGAGGATCTGTCCGCCGCCTACAACGCCGTGCTTGCCGCTGTGAAGGACGGTACCATCTCCCAGCAGCGGTTGGACGAGAGCGTGCTGCGGGTATTACAATTAAAAGAGCGCTATGGTTTGATTTGATCCGCCGAGCGTGAAAAGACCAGCGAGTGAACTTCACCCGCTGGTCTTTTCGTTGTTTCGCTGTATATTTCTTTACGCCGTCGGGTCCTGGCAGACGCCCAGGAAGAGCAGCTCCCCCTCCGGCCCGGTGATGGCATAGAGGAACGGACGGTCCAGGATCATATCCGCCTGGTCCGGGTCTTCGATCAGGGCCGCCCCTGCATCCATCCCGACCTCGGTGTAGGCTGCGGCGACCACACCTTTTTCGTCGATGGCAACGCGGCTCTCCTGGGTGACGCTGCTGATCCAGATGGGGGTCGCAGCTTCATTCGACAGGCCGGAAAAGTCTGCCCCTTTGGTAAAAGCTTGCTCGATCCCCAGAGCTTGGAGCGATGCTTCCAGCGCCCGTTTGCTGCTCTGGTCGAATTTGGGGATCTTCCAGGTCACCGTGCCAGAGCGCTCTTCCCCGCCGGAAAGGGCCTCCTGGAGACGCTCCGGGGAAGCAAGCAATTCTTCCACAGAGGTTCCCACATCAGGTAAAATAAAGCTCATAGAGCCTGCATTTTTCAAACCTAAGTCAGCGCGGGTAAAGTTCTTGCCCCGGAAAAAGCCACGGCCCTGATCCTCCCGGTTCATAAAGTCGCAGGTCACTTGGCTGCCGTCGGCCTTGGTGAAGGTATCGGACTGGGTGTTCTTGCTTTGGAAGCGGTCATACCACTCGTCTTTGAAATAGACCGTGTTCAGCAGGGAGAGAACCTGCTGGTCGGTGGGCTGGAAGGTGGGGGTGAGCAGGCCCCCGGTCTGCTGGGCGACCCACTGGGCCATGGCCTGGGGGGCTTCGTCGGTGGTGAAATCGACCTGGTAGACCTCGGCATAAAAATCCTGGGCTGCCTGGGTCACGAAGGACTGTTTCCAGTCCACCCGCTGGTCCATCCAGAGGGAATTTGCCAGGCGCAGGGTCCCGACCTCGTTGTCCCGGATGAGCAGGCGGTAGAGCTTGGCGCACTGGTCGGAGAGCTGGGTCGGGTCAGAAATGCCCAGCAGGTCCAGCATCTGTGTCTGCGTCTCCCCCGCCGCGCCGGTGGCGGCTAGGGCCAGGGCATAGTAGAGGGACAGGGGCGAGTAGCTCCCGTTCGCGTCCTCTCCCAAGACCTGGGCGGCGGTGGTGTAGGCAAAATGGTCCAGTGCCGTAAAGGTACTTTCCGAGACGGGGTTCTCCTGCCTGGTTTGCTGGATCAGCTCCCAGTCTTCGTAGCTTCCTGTCTTCGGCTGCTGGATCGTTTCCAGGGCAGTCGCCGCCGTAGGCTGCGTACCACATCCCGTCAAGCAAGCCGCACCGCATACGGCAGAGAGCGCCAAGGCCGCAAATCGTTTGAAATGGTTTCGCTTCATAAAAGGTTCCTCCTTACTCTGTGGGGAGGGTCACTTCCCCCGTCGCGCAGTTCAGGTAGTAGCTCTGTCCAGAAGTTTCCAGTTTCCACATGGGGGTGAGAACGCCCCGGTCCCCCTCGCCGGCGTAGCGGTAGCCCGTCTCGATGGACTGGATCGTGGCTGAAGAAACGCCCAGGTCAGAAAGGCCCACGGCAAGCTCCATGAGGAGCGTCACGGCGCTCCGGGCGGTCTCCACCTCGCAGTTTTCCGGCAGGCCCCCCTCCGGGAGGGGATCTCCCCCCATGTTGCTGCTCTCCTCCTCCAAAACGACCGCCCGCCAGTCCTCTTCCCAGGGAATGCGCGTTTCGGAGACCGCGATGCCGTGGTCAGTCAGATAGGTCATGATCTGCTGCCGGGTCAAGTCCTCATAGTCTTTGCTCTGCTGGGCCTGGAGCAGCACGTAGCCCAGCAGGACGACATTCAGGGCGGCCAGGAGGAAGATCACCGCCAGCTTTAGCCTTGTGCGTTCCATGCTCTGCCTCCCCTCATGTCCGCTCCCGCACCGTCCACTGGGTGGTGAGCATATCCGTGCTGCCGTCGTCCAGGTAAGACAGCTGTAGATCCTTCCCCGCTTGGCCCATGGCGGAGAGCGCCGCCGCAGCCTGGCGCACGGGCAGGGCCTGGCTGGTCTGCTCCGTTTTCGTGTACGTCCGCAGACAGATGACAAAGCTGGAGAGATCCGTCCCCTCAAAGACAAACTTCGCCAGCCAGCCCTCGTCCCACAGCTGGACCTGGGACCCGCCCAGCAGGCAGGCATAGTTCAGGACCACGCTGCCGTCCTCCTGGGTCTCCACCGCCTGGCAGACGAGGCGCCCCTCCCCCAGCCGGGGCTGGGCCACAGTGTTCAGGATGCGCTCGGCCTGGAGCTGGAGGTCTTTCTCCCGTGCGGAAAGGGCCTGGAACCGGGCCGGGCCGCTCTCGGCGGCGTGAAAGGTCAGCTTGCCGCTTTTCTGGATCCGCAGGGTGTCGGAGCCTTCCTGGACCACCAGGCCGTCCGTGGCCTGGTAGACGGCGGCGGCGCGGAGATTGAAGTCCAGGCTTTCCAGCAGCTCGTTCCGGGTCTCGCTGTCCCAGGCAGCCAGGGGGTTCGTCACGGTGTACACCGGGCAGACCGGGGCCTTCGGCAGGACCAGGGTATTGGGGTCCAGGCTCTCCGCCAGGGCTTCGTTCTCAAAGGCCAGCTGGCCCCCGATGGGCGTCAGGCCCTCCTGGGCCTCCGGCAGGGTCAGGTCGCTTTCCCGGATCTGGCCCCGGTAATAGGTCCCCGTCTTTTCGTTGTAATAGCGGATGGTATCCACCCGGCCGTTCCGGCCGGAGAGCAGGAAGCGGCGGGCGGAGCCCTCCCCCTCGCTGTCCTGGCCGGTGAAGGCCACGTCATAGAGAAAATCGTAGAAGATCCACTGGTCCCCCTGGGTGACGGCGTCCTGCCAATCCTCCTCGGAGGTGGTCTTCACGCCCTCCACATGGTCGATGGCGGTGGTGAGCAGGGTGGACAGGCCATTGTTGTACAGGCCGTCCACCGTGTCCTGGTCGTACTGCACGCCGTAGCGGCCGGACGAGGTCTGGATGAGCAGGGCCACCGGGGCCTGCCGGGAGAGGGCGGTGTCCTGCACGCCGGTGAAGCTGGCTTCCACGGGCGTCCCTGCGCTTCCTCCGGTGAGGTTGCGGAACATGCCCGTCTGGTTGATGAGGACCAGGGCCGTGCAGACCAGGACGGCGATGAGAAGATTTTGCAGGCGGTCGATGCGCTTCCGGTGTTCCCTCATGCCTTCGGTCCCTCCCGCTTGAGCTCCATGCGGAGGGTCGTGCCGGGGCCGGGACGATCCACCAGCAGGAGCTTGCCCTCATGCTGCCGGATGATTTCCTTGGCGATGGACAGGCCCAGGCCCGTGCCGCCGGACTCCCGGGAGCGGGCCTTGTCCACCCGGTAAAAGCGCTCGAAGATGCGCTCGCGGTCCTCCGGGGGGATGCCGATGCCGTTGTCCGTGACCTCCAGCCACACCCGGTCCGGGTCGAACCCGGCGGACATGACGATGCGCCCGCCGTCGGGGGTGTATTTGATGGCGTTGGAGAGGATGTTCATAATGACCTGCAAGACCCGCTCGCGGTCGGCGCGGACCGTCGGCAGGACCTGCTCCCCCTCCAGGATCAGGGTGTGCTCGTGGCGCTGGGCCTCGATGCGGATGGCTTGGTAGCTGTCCTCCAGCACGTCAGCAAAGGGGAAGGTCGTGAGATTGAGCTGGCTGTACCCCGAATCGAACCGGGACAGGGTCAGCAGATCATCGACGATGTGTGTCATGCGGTCGCTCTCGTTGAGGATCACGTTCAGGAACTTGACGGACGTCTTGGCCGGCAGATCTGGCGTTTCTACCAGGGTCTCGGCGTAGCTGCTGATGTTGGTGATGGGAGTCTTCAGCTCGTGAGAGACGTTGGCTACGAACTCTTTCCGCAGCGTCTCGTTCTTCACCTGCTGGGTGACGTCGTGGACCACGACCAGGACGCCCACCTGCTTTTCCTGGTCAAAGGGGGCCATTAAGAAGAGCAGGATGCGCTCTCCCCGGACCATTTCGTTTTCCAGGCAGTCCTGGTCCAGGGTCAGGATCTTCTCCAGGGGTGCAATGTCCTCAAAGAGATCCTGATAGGTGACGCTGCCCCCCACGGGGATGGCCATGTCCAGCATCTCCTCGGCGGCGGGGTTGGAGTGGATGACTGCGCCGTTCCGGTCGAAGGCCACCACGCCGTCGGTCATGTGCAGGAAGAGGGTGCTGAGCTTGGTCCGCTCGCTCTCCACCTCCCGCAGGGTACGCTGGAGCTGGCTGGCCATGGCGTTGAAGGACGTGGTGAGCACGCCGATCTCATCGTGGGATTCCGAGTGGATCTCCCGGCTGAAGTCCCCGTCGGCCACGCGCTTGACGCCCCGCGTCAGGGCACGGATGGGGTTGACCATGGCCCGCGAGAGCAGGAAGGACAGCAGCACCGAGATAATCAGGCCGAAGGCCAGGGCCTCGATGATGAGCTGAAAGAGCTGGCTGTTCAATTCCCGGACGGAGGCCCGCTGGTCCAGAATGTAAATAATGTAGTCGCTGTCTCCCCGCGTGATGGGCAGGGCCAGGTCCATGTAGTTGGCGGTGAAGTCACTCTCGGTCCCCTCCCGCTTCTCGTTCAGGGCGATGAGCAGGTTGGGGGTGACCTCGTCCAGGGTCTGGCCCGCCTCGTCATCGGAGGAGGTGAGGATGGACCCGTCGCCACCGTCCAGGATGTAATAGTTGCGGTTTTTGCCGTCCACGCCCAGGGGGCCCATTTTGGCCACGAGGATCTGGTCAATGGCCTGTACGCCGTCGGTCTCCCCTTCGCCGGGCGTCACCAGGTCCCGGACGAACTCGGTGTCCTTGCTGAAGACCTCGACCATCTGGTTGTAAAATTCATTCAAATAGAAGCGGTTCACGGAGTTGATGAGAAACGCCCCGGCAATGGTCATCAGACAGACCACTTGCAGGATCATGATCAACACCAGCTTGGTGTGCAGGCTTCGCAGCACGGTCCTCCCCCTCTCTGCCCCTCCGGGCGGGTCCTGCGGATGGCGTTACGCATCCTTCTGGAAAAAGTAGCCCGCGCCCCGGCGGGTGATGATGTATCTGGGCTGGGCAGGGTCGTCCTCGACTTTTTCCCGCAGGCGCCGGATGGCCACATCCACCCCGCGCACGTCGCCCACATAGCCCTCGTAGTTCCACACCCGTTCCATCAGCTCCTGGCGGGAAAAGACCTTCCCGGCGTGGACCGCCAGATAGGACAGCAGCTCAAACTCTCTCGGCGTAAGCTCCAGGTCCTCGCCGTCTTTGGTGACGCTGCTCTTCTCCCGGTCGATGCTCAGCCGGCCGAAGGTCAGCGCCTCCCCCTTGGGTTCCGGCTGGGCCTGGCTGACCATGGCCACCCGGCGGATGTTGGCCTTGACCCTGGCCATAAGCTCCCGGATGGAGAAGGGTTTTGTGATGTAGTCGTCGGCCCCCAGGTCCAGGCCCAGGATCTTGTCCTTCTCCTCCTCGCGGGCCGTGATGATGAGGACGGGGGTGCTCCGCCCCTTGTCCCGCAGAAGCTTGCAGACCTCAAAGCCGTTCATCTCCGGCAGCATCAGGTCCAGCAGGATCAGGTCCGGGTTTTCGTCCAGGGCCAGCCGCAGGCCGGTCACGCCGTCAAAGGCCTCTAGCGTGGCGTAGCCCTCCTTCTGCAAATTGAAGCGGAGGATGTCCACGATGTTTTTTTCGTCCTCTACGATGAGGACCGTCTGTTGTTTTTCCATTGCGCCGCCTCCTGTTGTTTGCTCTAGGCTTCTCCGCTTAGTTCCCCAGCAGGAAAGAGGCTTTCAGCAGCCCGGCCAGGGTCTTGCCGTCTACGATCTCGCCCCGGCGGGCCATGTCCATCAGCTCCGGGTAGGGGATCCAGACCGTCTCCACAAACTCCCCGTCATCCGGCTGGGTGGGACCCTGCTTCAGGTCCTTGGCAAAATAGAGGTAGATGCGCTCGGCCAAAATGCCAGGGGAGGAATAGCTCACGCCCATGGATTCAAACACACCGGGGATCAGCCCCGTCTCCTCCCGCAGCTCCCGCAGGCCGCTGTCTCTGGGGTCCTCGCCCTTTTCCAGCTTTCCGGCGGGCAGCTCCAGCACGATCTCCCCCATGGGGTAGCGGTACTGCCGGACCAAAGCCACCCGGTCCTGGTCGTCCATGGCGAAGATGGCCACGCCGCCGGGGTGCTCCACCACTTCCCGGTTGGTCAGGCGGCCGTCCGGCAGCTTGGCTTTGTCCCGGCGCACATTCACGATGATCCCTTGGTATACGGTCTCCTGGGAGACCATCTCTTCTTTCAGTTCCATCTGTCGATCCCTCGATTTCTTATGGATTTTCCCCCACAGTATAGCACAGTTCCGCCCCGCTGCCAACTTTTTTCGCTGGGAACCATTCCCTTTGCCTCTGCCGGCAAAGGGCAGTATAATAGGGGACGATTCTACCCAACAGGAGGTTCCTATGACCATTTTCCCCACCGCCGCCGGACCGCTGCTGTGTCTCTCCCCCCAGGATTTGCCCGCCGGACAGCCGCTCACCGACGATACCCTGCTCCCTCTGGTCCGCCGTACCCTGATCCAGAACGGGCAGGCCCTGCCGCAGCACCCAGAGCTGGAAGTCTTCCCCAGCCGGGAACAGGTGTTGGTTTTTGTCCGTCCCCGTCCGCTTCCGGCAGGACCGGAACAAAAGCCTACATATAAACTATGTTAAAGCGCAGGCATCCCCCGCGCTGAAATTTGCATTTTTTCCGCCATTGCTCCCTCAGAGCGGAGATTTTTCCCAATTTTTGTGGTGATGAATGGGAAAAAGTTCACCGAAATATCACATTTTGTTCAAATTTATCTTTCATTTTTTCCCACTTAATGCTATAATGCAAGTAATTATGAGATGGTGGTGGCCTAACACCACCGGGCGAAGCCTGTCTATCTCGCCGCCTTGCACATTTGCCCGGCATTTTCGGACAAGCTAGCAGGGAGGGGTCCCCTCTCGCTTTCCGGCGGCGCGGTTTGCCCTGTCTCGTGAGATATGAACCAGAAATGATTCCTCATGATAGAACCAATATAAAAGAAGGTGCCGTTTTGACAAAGTATGTGATCCACGGCGGAAAGCCTCTCCACGGTGAGGTGGAGATCAGCGGTGCGAAGAACGCCGCTGTGGCCATTCTTCCCGCCGCGCTTCTGGTGGATGGAGTCTGCCGGATTGAAAATGTACCCGACATCAGCGACGTAACCATGATCCTTGGGATCATGAAGGACCTGGGCGCCAACGTGCGCACCATCAACCCCACCACTGTGGAGCTGGACTGCTCCAAGGTATACAAGCAGAACGTTCCCTATGAGCTGGCCCGCCAGATCCGTGCGTCCTACTATCTCATCGGCGCACTGCTGGGCCGCTTTGGCCGAGCGGAGGTCCCCCCTCCCGGCGGCTGTGACCTGGGCGTGCGTCCCATCGACCAGCATCTCAAGGGCTTCTCCGCCATGGGCGCGGAGATCCAGATGGAGAACGGCTTCATCCACGCCGCCTCCCCCACCGGCCGCCTACACGGAGCGCAGGTCTACCTGGACGTGGTCTCCGTGGGTGCGACCATGAACATCCTCATCGCCGCGGCCCTGGCCGACGGCCTGACCATCATCGAAAACGCCGCCAAGGAGCCTCACATCGTGGACCTGGCCAACTTCCTCAACTCCATGGGCGCGGACATCATGGGCGCAGGGACGGACGTCATCAAGGTCCGGGGCGTGGAAAAGCTCAAGGGCGGATGTTACTCCATCATCCCCGACCAGATCGAGGCGGGCACCTACATGACCGCCGTTGCCGCCGCCGGGGGTGAGGTCCGCATCAACAACGTCATCCCCAAGCATCTCGACTGCATCACCGCCAAGCTCGTGGAGATGGGTGTGGACATCAAAGAGGAGGGCGACGCCCTCATCGTCCGCCGGGAGGGCAAGCTCACCAGCACCAACGTGAAGACCATGCCTTACCCCGGCTTCCCCACGGACATGCAGCCCCAGATCGCAGCGGTCCTGTGTCTGGCCGAGGGGACCAGCATCCTCAACGAAGGCGTTTGGGACAACCGCTATCGCTATGCCGACGAGTTCCGCCGCATGGGCGCCAACATCCAGGTCAACGGCAAGGTCGCCGTGATCGAGGGTGTCCGGGCCTTGACCGGTGCCCCGGTGTGCGCCTGTGACCTGCGGGCCGGCGCTGCCATGATCGTGGCAGGCCTCGCTGCCAACGGCGTGACCGAGATCGACCAGGTCTATCACATCGAGCGCGGCTACGAGGGCATCGTCCAAAAACTCAGCAAGCTGGGCGCAGACATCCACGAGGAAGTCATTCCTGAGGAGGATTGGCGCAGCAGCAACGGCGTGGGCTGATCCCAAAAAGCCCCCGCTTCCCTTGTCCGGCCCCTGGGCCGGCGCTCCCTAAGGCTGATTGCCTGTGGACGGTGGGCCTGCCTGCCGTCCACTTTTTTCTTCTTTCCCATCCTTTGATTTTCTGAGACAGGAGGCCCCTATGGTCAATATCCAGCTGCTCTGCGTGGGCAAACTAAAGGAAAAGCACTTTGCAGCCGCCTGCGCGGAATACGTCAAGCGGCTGGGGGCCTTTTGTAAGCTCATGGTCACGGAGCTGCCGGAGGACCGCCTGCCGGACAACCCCTCCCATGCCCAGATCGACGCCGCCTTGGAAAAAGAGGCCGCGGCCATTCTGGCCAAGATCCCCAAGGGGTCTAAGATCGTTGCCCTGTGCGTGGAGGGAAAATTGCTCTCCAGCCCGGACCTGGCCCAGGAGCTGGCCAAGTGGACGGTGGACGGGGCCTCTCACTTTACGTTTCTCATCGGCGGGTCCTTTGGCCTGCACCCCTCGGTGAAGGAGAAGGCGCAGTTACGGCTCTCCATGTCCCCCATGACCTTCCCCCACCACTTGGCGCGGGTGATGGTCCTGGAGCAAATTTACCGGGCCTTTCAGATCAACGCCGGGACCCGCTACCACAAATAAACCCGTCACCCCAAACCGGTGACGCGCAACGCGAAAGGAGTTCGTGTGATGTCCTACCAAGCACAATATGAACGCTGGCTGCACAGCCCCGCCCTCTCCCAGCCGGAGAAGGACGAGCTGGCCGCCCTTTCCCACAACGCAGGCGAGATCGAAGACCGCTTCTTCTCCCTGCTCCAGTTCGGCACCGCCGGGCTGCGGGGCGTGATGGGCGTCGGCCTGCGCCGGATGAACGTCCACGTCATCCGCCACGCCACCCAGGCCTTTGCCAACGTCATCTTGGCCGAGGGCAAAGCATTTGCTGCCCAAGGCGTTGCCATCTGCTACGACTGCCGGGTCCACTCCCAGGAGTTTGCCCGTGCCGCCGCCGAAGTGATGGCGGGCAACGGCATCCCTGTGCGCCTGTTCGAGGCCATGCGCCCCACCCCGGAGCTGTCCTTCGCTGTGCGGGAGTACGGCTGTGCCGCGGGCCTGAACGTCACCGCCAGCCACAACCCCCCGGAGTACAACGGCTATAAAGTCTACTGGTCCGACGGCGCCCAGCTGCCCCCCCAGCACGCCGCCGCCATCGCCGCCCAGATGGAACGGCTGGATGTGTTTGACGACATCCAGTCCCTGGCCTATGAGACGGCGCTGAACAAAGGCCTCATCACCCTGATGGGCAAGGAGACCGATGACAAGTTCCTCGCCCATGTCCTGGCGCAGATCAACGACAAGGCCTCTGTCGCCAAAGTGGCGGATACCTTCACCATGGTCTACACCCCCTTCCACGGCACCGGGTACCAGCAGATCCCCTATGTGCTGGGCGAGCTGGGCATCCGGCACCTGCATTGTGTCCCGGAGCAGATGGTCATCGACGGGACCTTCCCCACCGTCAAGTCCCCTAACCCGGAGACGCCGGAGAGCTTCGCTCTGGCGCTGGACCTGGCGAAAAAAGTCAACGCCGACCTCATCCTCGGCTCTGACCCCGACGCCGACCGCGTGGCCATTCAGGTCAAGGACAAGACCGGCCAATACGTCCAGATTTCCGGCAACCAGACGGGCGTGCTGCTGCTGGACTATCTGATCGGCGCCAAAAAGCGGGCCGGGACCCTGCCTGCCGACGCTGTGGCCCTCAAGTCTCTGGTGACAACGGACATGGCCCGCGTGGTCGCTGAGGCCAACGGGGTCAAGTCCTACAACACCTTCACCGGCTTCAAGTTCATGGCCGAGAAGAAGAACCAGCTGGAAGCCGCCGGCCAGGGCCACGTCATTTTCTCCTATGAGGAATCCATCGGGTATATGATCGGCGATTATGTCCGGGATAAGGACGCCGTCACCGCCTCCCTGCTGCTGACGGAAATGACCGCCTGGTACGCCGCCCAGGGCATGACCCTGCTGGACGCCCTGGACGCCCTCTACACCAAGTACGGCTACTACGGCGAAAAGACCCTGAACCTGGTCATGCCCGGTCTGGAGGGCATGGCGCTCATGGCCAACCTCATGGCCAAGCTCCGCCAGACTCCCCCCGCCGAGATCGCCGGGACCACGGTCCTGCACCAGAAGGACTATCAGGACGGCACCGAGCGCGACACCGCCTCCGGCGCTGTCTCTCCCATGGCGCTGGTCGGCTCCAACGTCCTGGCCTACGACCTGGCCGACGAGACCACCATCGTCGTCCGTCCCTCCGGCACGGAGCCGAAGATCAAGGTCTACGTCCTCGCCAAGGGCAAGGACAGCACCGACAGCCAGGAGAAGGTGGCAAAGTACGCCGCCTGGGCGGAGACGCTGAAAGAGCTGGCGAAATAATCATATCCTAACGATCTGCACCGCCTCACCGCGTTTTGACCAACACAGTGGGGCGGTGCTTGCATACTTCTCTCTGCATCTCCATACACTCAAAGGACTTCAGTTTCACTGGGAGGTCCTGCTATGAAAAAACTCTGTGCCCTCGCCCTCTGCCTGGCCCTGTGCGTGGGCCTCCTTCCCTCCGCTGCGTGGGCGGCGGGGCCGGAGGTCAAGGCCAAGGCGGTGCTGCTGATGGAAAAATCCACGGGAGAAATTCTGTATGAAGAACACGGCGAAGAGCCGCTGGAGCTGGCCAGCGTGACGAAAGTCATGACCATGCTGCTCATCATGGAGGCCCTGGAGGACGGAACGCTGACCCCCGACACGATGGTGGCTGTCTCCGCCAACGCCGCCGGGATGGGCGGGTCCCAGGTCTACATGAAGGAAGGCGAAACGTTCTCCGTCCACGATATGCTCAAGGCCATCGCCGTGGCCTCCGGCAACGACGCCTGCGTGGCCATGGCCGAGCATCTGGCGGGCAGCGAAGCCGCCTTTGTGGAGCGAATGAACGCCCGCGCCGCCGAGCTGGGCATGGAAAACACCGTTTTCTGCAACTGCACCGGCCTGCCCGCCGAGGGGCACCACTCCACCGCCCACGACATCGCCCTCATGTCTCGTGAGCTGATTTTGAAGCACCCGGACATCCGCACCTACACCACCATCTGGATGGATACCCTGCGGGACGGGAGCTTCCAGCTGGCCAACACCAACAAGCTCATCCGCTTTTACGACGGGGCCACGGGCCTCAAGACCGGCTCCACTGACGGCGCTCTCTACTGCATCTCCGCCACGGCAGAGAAGGACGGCATGGAGCTGATCGCCGTGGTCCTCGGCTCCCCCACCTCCGCCGACCGCTTCGAGGCCGCCAAAGCCCTGCTCAACTACGGCTTCGCCGGGTACAGCCTGGTGACCGCCGCCCCCTCTGAACCCCTCTCCCCCATCCCCGTGACCCTGGGCGTGGCCGAGAGCGTCCAACCCGTCCTCTCCGAACCCGCCCAGCTCCTCCTGCCCAAAGCAGACGCCGGAAAGCTCACCACCACCGTCTCCCTCCCGGACACCCTGCAAGCCCCCGTCGAAGCAGGCCAGCAGCTCGGAACGCTCACCGTCCTGGTGAACAACGAACCCTTCCAAACCCTCCCCCTGACCGCGCAAGAACCCGTCCCCCGCCTGACCCTCTGGCAGGTCTTCCAGGGAATGGTGGGGATGTTGTGTGGAAAATAACATTTTCTTGACCCTTTCCTCTATCGCACGGTATACTACATAAGAGCAGATAGAAAGCGAGGCGAATCGCTCATGACAAAACTGGAAGAACTGATGAAGCGCCCGTATAAACTAGAATTGATCGAAGACCCGGACGAAGGCGGGTTTGTCGCATCCTACCCTGAGCTGAGGGGATGTATCACTTGCGCAGAAACAGCAAAGGAAGCGGTGGAGGCTGCCAAAGACGCAAAACGCGCTTGGCTGGAAGCCGCCCTATCAAATGACTTTCCCATCCCACCAACCTCTTCCTAAAAAATGTAGTGGCCGCAGACCCCTGCGGCCAGCTCGTTGCATAATCGAACCACTGATATAGAACACCACCCACGCCCTCATGATTCGGCGTGGGTGGTTCGTTTTATCCTCATTCATCAAAATAGAAGGGAACCTTTTCTTCGATCACTTGAATCAGCTCATGAGGTTTTATATCTAACGCGAACGCTATCTTAAAGACCGTGTCTATCGTTGGGCTTCTCAGCCCTCTTTCTATTTTACTATAATGCGTTCTGTCTAACGTCGCAAGTCCGCTCAACTGTTCCTGTGTCAGTCCTTTGCTCTCTCTCAGATTTCGTATCTCCATGCCAACTTTATTCGGGTCCAACATGATTATCCCTCCCATAGGCTACATGGTAGCAACGGAACAATCAGTTTATGAGGTCACTTGACCTCAAAGACTTTCTGTGTTATACTCTCCATACTGGAAAAAGCTTTATCCACGAACAGAATAAATATGGAGGGACTTGTATGAGAAAATTATTGTCCATGATTATCGTCCTAACGATGATCCTTTCTCTCACCGCTTGTTCAGGAGGGGAAGACAACAGCAGTACCAACACAGAAGAACCCAAACAAGAAACCTCAACCACTCAGACGACCGCCTCTCCTCAGAAGGAAGATGAGGAAACAAAGCCCTATATTTGGGAACGCTCAGAATCTGATATTCTAAAACGCCTAGAATATATGCTAAGCTGTCAAGCTCTATTCGGTGGAGATTTTTCTGTTAAATCTCTTTCTAGCACTGAACAAGGTGGCTCATATCAAATTATGAAAAATGATGTCGAAACAAAGTGCGGCATCATGTTCACAAACTACACTTCTGAAGGAATAAAGAAAACCAACATTTCGCTAGTCATCGCGGATTATAATGATAATGACAGTATGCAGGCCTATGTTTTGTGTGCATCTATCATCATGTATGAAGGCGACGTTGACGGAAATTATGATACATTCAAAGCTGCCAAAGATGCTTTTGTCGAATTTGGCAGCAACATAGAAACAAATCCAAAGAAAGAAGTAATCAGTAACACTGAGTACACCCTTTCTATCTACGACTCTGTCACAATGCTCACAGTAAATGATCCTGATGATCCTGCTCCTTTAGAAAAATATACCTCAACCCAGGAAGATACAGACAGTGCTAATACTTCTCAGAGTTCTACGGAAAGTTCTGCAAATACTCAGGGAAAGCAGCCTACATCAACCTCAATTACAGAAGGTATGTACTTAGTCGGTTCTGATATTCAAGCCGGGACCTATAAGTTAACTGCTAACTCAGGGTCAAGCGGATACTATGCTCGCTATTCTGATGCAAGCGGCGAAAGCTCTTCTATTATCTCCAATGATAATTTTAACAATACTTCCTACGTCACTGTAAATGATGGAGAATACTTAAAGCTCACCCGCTGCACAGGTGTTCTTCAATAATATGTTCTAAACTCTTAGCAGGTGTGTACATGTGATTGTACGCACCTGCGTTCTTTCTATTCCTCTTTTGCCCCCTCCCTTGACTTTTCCCCCCTGAGTCATTACAATAAGACACGATTTTTGCGTGAAAAGAGGGCGTTTATGGATATGATCTATTTTGACCACGCGGCCACCACACGGGTCCTGCCTGAGGCGGCGCAGGCGGCGGTGGAGGCCATGACGGTGGCGTATGGCAACCCCTCCTCCCTGTATGCCCTGGGGACCCAGGCGGCCAAGGCGGTGGCGGAGCACCGGGCGACGGTGGCGCAGGCGCTGGGCTGCCGGCCGGAGGAGCTGTATTTTACCTCCTGCGGGACTGAGGGGGACAACTGGGCGGTGCAGCTGGCGGTCCATCTGGGGCGGCACAAGGGGAAGCACATCATCACCACCGCCGTGGAGCACTCCGCCGTGCTGGAGCCGTGCAAGGCGCTGGAGATGCAGGGGTATGAGGTGACCTATCTGCACCCGGACGCCACGGGGCATATCCGCATCGAAGCCCTGGAAGAGGCCCTGCGGCCGGACACGGTGCTGGTGTCCATGCTGCTGGTGAACAACGAGACGGGAGCCATCCAGCCCGTGGCCGAGGCCGCGCAGGTACTCAAACGGCACAAGTCCAACGCCCTGCTGCACACCGACGCCGTGCAGGGGTTTTTGAAACTTCCCTTTACGCCCAAAAGCTTGGGGGCTGACCTTGTGACCATCAGCGGGCATAAGATCGGGGCCATGAAAGGCTCCGGGGCCTTGTTTATCCGAAGCGGCCTGCGGGCCATCCCCCTCCTGCGGGGCGGCGGGCAGGAAAAGGGCCTGCGCTCCGGCACGGAAGCCACCCCCCAGATCGCGGCCCTGGCTGCCGCCGCCAAGCTGGGCAAGGACGCACTGGACGAGCACATTGCCTATCTCAACGACTTGAAGGCCTATGCGTTGGCGCAGTTCCAGGCCCTCGTGCCGGGGCTGGTGGTGGTGTCCGCCGGGGATGCGCCCCACATCTGCGCCATCTCCCTGCCGGGGTATCCCAGCCAGGTGGTGGTGCGGTATCTCAGCGACCAAGGCTTCTGCCTCTCCGCCGGGTCGGCCTGTCACCGGGGCAAGGCCAGCCATGTGTACGCCGCGATGAACCTCTCCAAGCCCGTGCGGGACGGGATGCTGCGGGTGTCCTTCGGCCCCAGCAACACGAAGGAAGAGGTGGACAAGCTGGCGCAGGCGCTGCTGAGCGTGACCCAAAACCTAGTTGCCGCCGGGCGCTGACGGAGGGCTTTTGTATGAAGGGAAAATTACTGCTGTTCGGCTTTGAGGACCTGTTCTCTGCCCCAGCCATCATCGCCGCCGTGGAGCCGCTGGGCCTGGAGGTCGTGCGCGTGCCGCGGGAGAACTATGGCCGGAAGCTGGAAGAGCTGGCCGGTCTGACCCCCCGCAAGGCCAAGGGCACACCCTATGCGGGTGGTCCTCTGGGAGACAAGATGATCGTCCTCTGCGGCCTGGGAAACCAGCTTGACGAGCTGCTCCCCGTCCTGCGGCAGGCGGGCGCAGGACCCGGCTGTCTCAAAGCCGTGCTGACCGCCCACAACAAAAAGTGGACGGCCCCCGCCCTGCTGACCCAGCTGCGAAAAGAGCAGGCCATGATGCAGAAAAAGATCTGACGAATGGACCAAAAGGACCGGGATGTGCTGTCCTGGTCCTTTTTTGCCGAACCTAGGAAAAAAGGCTTGCATTCTAAGGCAAGCTACGGTAGAATAGGGAACAATGCGGAAAGGAGGGATCGACATGCTGGGGATGAAGAAACGCTTTGGCATGGGTCCTTTGTTTCCTTCGCTATCGGCTGTTCTGCCGGTATTTTTTTTGCGGTTTTCCCGGTGACGAGAGAGACGCCGGAAAACCAAGCGCATCCAAAAGAGAGGAGAAAACCATGAACGCAAAAACATCCACCATCGGCTCGGCGCCCATCAAAGACGCCAGGGTCCTGGGAAAGCCCAAAATGCTCATCCTGGGCTTGCAGCACATGTTCGCCATGTTTGGCGCCACGGTGCTGGTCCCCATCCTGGTGCAGAGCTACGGCCTGCCCCTGAACACACAGACCACCCTCTTCTTCGCCGGGTTCGGCACCCTGTTCTTCCACTTCTGCACGAAGCTGAAGGTCCCCGCCTTCTTAGGCTCGTCCTTCGCCTTTCTCGGCGGTTTCTCGGCCATGGCAGAATTAAGCTCCGGCATGTACGCCACGATGGAGCCTTCTGAAAAATTGCAGTATGCCTGCGGCGGCATCGTCATCGCCGGCCTGCTGTATGTGATCCTCGCCGCCATCATCAAGGCCGTGGGGGTCCACCGCGTGATGCACTTCCTGCCCCCCGTGGTCACCGGCCCCATTATTATCCTCATCGGCCTGAACCTGGCCCCCTCCGCCGTGTCCAACGCCTCCAGCTGCTGGTGGCTGGCGCTGGTTTCCATGGCCATCATCATCGTGGCCAACATCTGGGGCCGCGGCATGATCAAGATCATTCCCATCTTGCTGGGCGTGGTCGGCGGCTATGTGGTCGCCCTGTGCGCCGGGATGGTCGATTTCTCCGGCTTTGCCGGTAGCTCCCTGCTCACCGGCGAGAACGCCGTGCTGGGCCTCCAGCCCTTCCTGAAGAACTTCTCCGGCAGCGTCGCCAAGTTTGACCTGACCGCCATCCTGGTCATGGCCCCCATCGCCGTCGCCTCCATGATGGAGCACATCGGCGACGTGTCCGCCATTTCCGCCACCGTGGGAGAGAACTTCATCGAGGACCCCGGCCTGCACCGCACCCTGATCGGCGACGGCGTCGCCACGGCCCTGGCCGGCCTGTTCGGCGGCCCCGCCAACACCACCTACGGCGAGAACACCGGCGTGCTGGTCCTCTCCCGCGTCCACGACCCCCGCGTGGTCCGGCTGGCGGCCATTTACGCCATCATCCTGTCCTTCTCCCCCGCCTTTGCCCACCTGGTCAACACCATCCCCTCCGCCATCATCGGCGGCGTGAGCTTCATTCTCTACGGCATGATCTCCGCCATCGGCGTGCGGAACGTGGTGGAGAACCACGTGGACTTCACCAACAGCCGCAACCTCATCATCGCTGCGGTCATCCTGGTCTGCGGCCTGGGCTTCACGGACGGCCTGACCTTCCAGATCGGCGCGGCCTCCATCACCCTGACCTCCCTGGCCATCGCCGCCATCGCGGGCATCGTCCTCAACGCCATCCTGCCCGGCAACGACTTCTACCTGGGCAAGTCCGCCAGCGGCGACGACGCCGGTTCCCTGGGCAAGTATTAAGAAATAATTTCTCCGTTCTGATCGGAAACAGACGAGAAGAAAAGCGCGTGCCGCCGAATTTGCGGTACGCGCTTTTCTGATCTCATGCGTTCCCCTTGGCTCTGCGCTCCACAGGGTCCTCCCGGAAAAAGAGGGTGATACTCCACAGCGCAGCCAGGCAGATGAGGACATACACCACCCGGCTGAGCACACTGGCCGACCCGCCGAACAGGGCGGCCACCAGGTCCAGGCCGAAGATGCCCACGCAGCCCCAGTTCAGGCCACCAAGGATGACCAGGACCAGGGCGATCCTGTCGATCAGCTTCATTACGGAAACCTCCCAGGACCACAGGTTTGCAGTCCGTTGGATTGAACGGCCCCACAGAAAGCAAAGCCTCCCGTTGGCCTTCGTGGTTAGAATGTCCGTTTTCTGCAAAAGTTATCCCAGGAAATTTCTCCAATTTGCCTATCTTTTCTCTAGGGATTGACAAAGTGGAACAGGCGGCGCTAAGATAAGAAAACACGATTTTTTTGACTGGGAGGAATGTCCGTGAAAACCAAGGCCTTTCGCGCCGCGCTGCCCTATACCTTACCCATCTGCGTGGGCTTTCTGTTTTTGGGGATGTCCTATGGCTTTTTTATGCGAAGCCAAGGGTTTTCCTTTGTCTATCCCCTGTTGATGAGCCTGTTCATTTTTGCCGGGTCCATGGAGTTCGTCACAGCCAATCTGCTGCTCCTGCCGACCTTTCAGCCTGTCCACGCCTTTCTGCTGACCATCATGGTCAACGCCCGGCATCTGTTTTATGGGCTGTCGCTGCTGGATAAATTCAAAAACCTGGGCTGGAAAAAGCCCTACCTCATCTTCGGCCTGTGCGACGAGACGTTTTCCATCCACTGCACGGTGGATGCACCGGAGGGGGTGGACCCCGGCTGGTTCATGTTCTTCGTGACCGTTCTCAACCAGGCCTATTGGGTGGCCGGCGCCACAGCGGGGGCCTTGCTGGGCTACATCATCCACTTCAACACCAAGGGCATTGAGTTCGTCATGACTGCCCTGTTCGTGGTCATGTTCGTCAGCCAGTGGGAGGTCAACGAGGACCACCGCCCCGCCGTCATCGGCGCTGCCGTAACGATGCTCTGCCTGCTGGTGCTGGGCAGCGACCACTTCCTGCTGCCGGCCATGGCGCTCATCGTGGTCTGCTTCCTCTTCCTGCGCCGCCTGACCCCCGCGAAAAAAGCCCCGTCTGACCACACCCTCACCCGAAAGGAGGAGACCCCATGACCATTCCCCAGCAGATCCTCACCATCGTCGCCGTCGTTCTGGGGACGATGACCACGCGCTTTCTCCCCTTTCTCTTCTTCCCAGAGGGAAAAGAGCCGCCGGCCTTCGTCCGCTATCTGGGGGCCGTGCTGCCCAGCGCCGTCATCGGCCTGCTGGTCGTGTTCTGTCTGAAAGACGCCGTGTTCACCGGCTGGCACGGTCTGCCGGAGGCCATTGCCATCGTGGTCGTGGGCGTGCTGCACAAGTGCAAGCACAACATCCTCCTGAGCATCGCAGGCGGGACCGTGCTGTATATGTTCCTGGTGCAGATGGTGTTTGTTTGATCCGTTTCCCGAGCTCGGTCCCTTAGCGCTTGGCCGGGCCGCTGGCCGGACCGCCTCCATGGTGTTCCTCTTTTTGGGCGTACATACGTTGGTCTGCCAGGATGCGGACCTCCGTGGCCCGGCTGCTGTCCCTTGGGTAGGCGGCGTAGCCGCAGCTGACCCCCACGTGCAGCACCTGTCCCTCCAGATAAAACGGCTGTGACAGCTCTTGCCGGATCCTGTCTCTCAGCTGCTGACAGTGCGCCTCATCCAGGTCCGCACCGATCAGGAGCGCAAACTCATCCCCGCCGATGCGGAAGGCATGGTCCTTGCTCCGGATGCACCGCTGCAAGCGGGCAGCCACCTCTTTCAGCAGCTTGTCCCCCATGTCATGGCCATAGGTGTCGTTGATGGGCTTGAAGTGGTCCAGATCCAGGTAGAAGAGCACGAAGGGAAACTTTTTCTTCTCCTTCTCCTGCAAAACGGTGCCAAAATACCGCCCGTTGAACAGGCCCGTCAAACCGTCTGTGTTGGCCATGGTCTCCAGGGCCACCCGTTCTCCAATGTCCTGCGCGATCATCATGACCTTCGTCAGCGCACCCTCTGCGTCCCATTCCATGGGGATCACATGCATGACCTTATAAATATTTTGGTCCTGGTCGCAGTACTCAAACTTCATGCTGTCCTGCTCTGTTTTTAAGACGCTGCGCAGATACTCCGGCGTCAGCAAGCGGCCTGCGTGGACGTCTTCTGCGTTTCCTAAAAGCCGATAGTGTTTGGTGATCCCATCCAACAGGTTCTGGTATCGCCCCGTCTCAGGATAGATCGGTCCATCGAACTGGTTCTCATGGTATTCATAGCGGTCCTTGCTGAGATCGCCCACGGCAAAGCGGTCCACGATCCGGGTCATGCCTTGAAAGAGCTGCTCGGCCAGCTTCTTTTTATCCTCCACCTGCTGCCGCGCCTGCCGCTCTCGGTCCAGCCTGGCTTTCATGCTGATGATGAGGATCGTGATCGTTGTCACCAGCAGCATGGAAAAGAGGATCGCCAGGACCAGGATCGTCACCCGTTTTACCTTCTCCATGCCGGAATCCACGACCGCGCTGTTGACTGCGCCGACGATCGACCAGTCCTTGATCCCCACCGGTTCATACACCAAATAGTATTTCGACCCCCGGTAGATACACATGGCGCTCCCGCTCTTCGTTTCTGCGATGTCCTGCTGCACTCTGCTCTGATCCTCCTGCGGCATCATTGTCTTCGCCTCCAGGAAACCAAACAAGTCCTCCATACCCTCGGAAAATTCCGTCTCAGGCTCCAAAGAAAGCAGGATACTGCCATCCACTCTCGCGATATAGCAGTCGCTTTCTCCATCGAAGATCACTTCTCCCAACAGCCGTTCCACGACTTCGTTATCGTAGCTCACTGCAACGCCTGTGTAGGTAACGCCATCCAGCGTGAAGGCCTCGCTGAGCGGAATGGCAAACACGATCTTTCGCTGGTCGCTGGAGGCGATATAGGCAGAGACACATGGTTCCTTCTTCTCATACATTTTCAGAAACGCACTGCGGATGTTGTCTTGCGTCCCCTGGCGGCCAGAGGCCGTCAGGAACTGACAGTCCTCGTTGAACATGTAGAAGTCACTGTATTGCCAGGAATTCTTTCGCTCGACCAGCTCCTGCCAAAGGGCTGCAACGTCTTTCTCCTCCGCGATAGATTGCAGCTCACTGTCCCAGTCGGCCAGCACGTTCCAGTTGCGCTGTGCAAACAACGTGAATGTTTTTGCCACCTGACCATAGGTTTCCAGCAGGTGGTCGGCGCTTTCCTGGTAGATCTCATCCTGAATATAATTCTCATACGCAATGGTAGCGACTGAGATCAGCGCCGCCAGCACCACAGCCAGTGCGAGCAGCTTCTTTGTTTGGAGCATATCGATTCCCCCATGTCTGATTGATTTCCCGGAATTTGCCATACTGCTTCGCTAAAAAATATGGGAAGCCCTGAAACCGCTTGCGGTTTCCAGACTTCCCGTACATTCTTACTCGTCCCTATGTAACATTTTAGAAACAGGCCTGAATTATTTTTGCCGATAGACCGCCTATCATATATAGTATCAAGAAATTTCTATCCTTGTACTTTCTCTTTGATAAGCTTATTGTACCATTGATAGAAGGTCTTTTCAAGCTCCTTCTTTCCGTCTCTTGTTCGACATTTCCTAAAATTTGTCGGACAGCTCCGGAAAATTCGTGCGGATCAGCCGTTCAGAAGAGCGTCCGTATCTGCGCCAGGATCGTATAGAGCTTGGCCTGCTCCCGTTCCGGCAGGGTGGCCAGGATCTGATAGGCTTTCAGGGGATAATTTTCTTCGCTGGGAGCTGCCGGCTGGGGCAGTTCCTCGAACACGGCGGTAATGGGAATCTCCAAGGCCGCGGTAATTTTGCCCAGTGTCTCTACGGTGATGTTCTTCTCCCCCCGCTCCACCTGGCCGATGTAGGTGGGATGCAGGCCCGCGCGGTCGGCCAACGCCTCCTGGCTGTAGCCCTGCTTCTGCCGGTACTGCCGCAGTTTGCGGCCAATGGTCTGTGTGATCATGGTCCATCCCTCCGAGAAAGAGACTATAAGTATTATCTCTCCCCGTAAACAGACTATTGATATTTTTCCTGCTCTGTTCTATACTAAAAATATGAAAATCAGATTTTTAGTGTAAAGGACATCACACCATGACAACACCAAAGAAAGAAACCGTATTCCTCGTCTCCTGTTACGATCTGCAAACCCACACCCTGCGGCGGCAGGCCCGCGCCTGGAGGCAGGCGGGGTATGCCGTAGAGCTTCTCTTTTTCAAGCGACCTGGCCTGATCCCCTTCTCCCATCAGGAAGCGAACTTGCTGGCGCAGGAGGTCCGCCAGGCCGCGCCCCGGTGCGTGGGACTGTTTGCCCCGGAAGAGAACTATTTGCAGCCGGTGCTTCGCTTTCTCCGTTCGGAGGTCCAGGAAACGCCCCTCTACTTAGGAGATGACCTCCCCGCACCGACTCCTACAGCGGATCAACTGCCCTCTTCCCAACTCACCGTCTGTCTCATCGACCATGGAAAACTACATCGTCTTTCCCCGAAAAAATCAGCGCTGCTGTGCCCGTGATGCTTGGGCCAGCAGCGCTGGTTTTTTTATCCTGATGTTAGGTTACAGCGTCCAGGTCTTCTGGTCGGTGTGCAGAAGGTGGTGGGACAGCTCGGAGAGCGGCTCGCCCAGGAACTCGTTGTAGAGGACCTGGATGGAGGGGTTCTCGTGGGAGAAGCGGATGGTGCTGTTTTTATCCAGCTGGTAGAGGTTCCGGCCGCGCTCGGCGGTGAAGTCCTCCCCGTCGTGGATGGGCTGGCCGCCGCCGCCGGAGCAGCCGCCGGGGCAGGCCATGACCTCCACGAAGTCATAGGAGACCTGACGGGCGCGAATGGCGTCCATCAGCTGTCTGGCCCCGGCCAGGCCGGAGACGACCGCCAGGCGCAGGGTGATGTCCCCGATGTGGAAGGTGGACTCCCGCCAGGGCTTCTGGCCGCGGATCTCCCGGAAGGCATCGGCGGGGGGATTCTCCCCGGTGAGCTTCGCGTAGGCGGTCCGCAGGGCAGCCTCCATGACGCCGCCGGTGACGCCGAAGATGACGCCGGCACCGGAGCCGCGGCCCAGAGGGCTGTCGAAGTCCTCTTCGGGCAGGGCGGCCACGTTGATCTGCATGGCCTGGAGCATCCGGTCCAGCTCACGGGTGGTGAGGACCACGTCCACGTCGTGGTCGGTCACGTCGCTGGCCTCCGGCGTGCCGGCCTCGTATTTCTTCGCCACGCAGGGCATGACGGAGACACAGAAAATATCTTTGGGTTCCTTTTCCAGAAGCTTGGCGTAGTAGCTCTTGGCGATGGCACCGAACATCTGCTGGGGACTTTTCGCGGTGGAGAGGTTGCCCGCCAGTTCGGGGTACTCCGTGCGGAGGAAGCGCACCCAGCCGGGGCAGCAGGAGGTGAACATGGGCAGCTTGCTGGTCTCGGAATGGGTGAAGCGCTCGATGAACTCGCTGCTCTCCTCCAGAATGGTGAGGTCGGCAGAGAAGGTGGTGTCGAAAACGTGCTTCACGCCCATGGCGCGAATGGCGGCAGCCAGGCGCTTTTCCGTCGCCTTGTCCTGGCTTAGGCCCAGGCTCTCGCCCCAGGCGGCGCGGACGGCGGGCGCGACCTGGAAGACCACCTCTTTCGTAGGGTCACAGAGGGCCTCGAAGACAAGCTCGGTGTCGTCCCGCTCCCGCAGGGCGCCCACGGGGCAGTGGCTCACGCACTGGCCGCAGAGGGCGCAGTTGGCCTCGTTCATGCGCAGGCCGCCCTTGATGCGGACGGTGGTGTGGGCGCCGGAGCCGGTGACCTCCCACACGCCCAGGGACTGCACCCGCTCGCAGACGGACACACAGCGCAGACATTTGATGCACTTGGAGCTGTCCCGCAGGATGGGCAAGGTCTTGTCCCAGGGCCGCTCGGTGGCCTCGTTGCGGAAGGGCACCTCTTGAATATTCATGGCCTTGGACAGGGCCTGCAAGGAGCAGTTGCCGCTGCGGACGCAGGTCACGCAGTGGTCCACGTGCTGGGACAGGATCAGCTCCACGTTGGTCTTGCGGGCCAGGCGGACCCGCTGGGTGTTGGTGCGGACCACCATACCGGCCTCCACCTGGGTGTTGCAGGCGGCGGCCAGCTTGTCCACGCCCTCGACCTCCACGGCGCACACGCGGCAGGCGGCGACCTCGTTGATCTCCCGGAGATAGCAGAGGGTGGGGATATGGATGTCCACGGTCTTGGCCGCGTCTAAAATGGTGGTGCCCTCCGGCACGGTCACGGGTCTGTTGTCGATCGTCAGCGTTACCATTTTACCAGTCTCCCTCCCTTAAAGCCTGCGTGACCGTAGTGGTCACAGCGGAGACAGCGGCTGCACTCCTGTGCCATCTCCTGCTCGGACATGCAGTTTTCCATCAGCTCAAAGTCGTTTTTCCGCCAGTTGGCCTCGCGCTCGGTGAGGTCGACACGGCCGGTGGCGTTTTTCAGGCGGAAGGGGGCGGCGGGGATCTCCAGGTTGGCGGAAATATCCGTGTGGAAACCCAGGTACTCGTCGATACTGGCGGCGGCGACCTTGCCGGCCTCCACGGCCAGGATCACGGTGGCGGGGCCGGAGACGCAGTCGCCGCCGGAGAAAACGCCTTCCCAGCCGGGCACGCTGCCGTCGTCGGCGGTGATGATATTATTGCGCTGGGTGGGCACGCCGTTTTCGGCAAAGACGGCGGAATCCACCGCCTGGCCCACGGCCATAAGGACCACGTCGCAGGCGTAGAACTCTTCGGGCACGTTGGCGTTGCGGGGGGCGGGACGGCCGCCCTTGACCTCGCCGATGACCTGGGGCTGGACCACCAGGCCGCGCACGGTCCCGTCTTCATTCGTCTCGACGCGGACGGGGGCCTTCAGGGGCAGGATCTCGCAGCCCTCGGCCATGGCACCCTCGATCTCTTCCATGAGGGCGGTCATGTCGCTGATGCGGCGGCGATAGACACAGCGGACGGATTTGGCCCCCAGACGCATGGAGGTGCGGGTGGCGTCCATGGCCACGTTGCCGCCGCCGATGATGACCACGTCCTTGCCGGTGAAGTCCGGCTTTTCCACGCGGATGGTGCTGTCCAGCAGCTCAATGGCGGACAGAACGCCCTTGGCGTCCTCGCCGGGGATGCCGAGGCCCTTGTGCTTGGAGGCACCGATGGCCATGTACACGCTGTCATAGTCCTGGCGCAGCTGCTCCAGGGTGATGTCCGTCCCGATGTCACAGTCCGTCTGGACCTCTACGCCGGTGGACAGGATGGAGTTGATGTCGCGGTCCAGATACTCCGCCGGCAGACGATAGGCCGGGATGCCGTAGCGCAGCATACCGCCCAGCTTGGGCTTGCGCTCAAAGACCTTGACCCGGTGGCCCATAAGGGAGAGGAAGTAGGCCGCGGTCAGGCCGGAGGGGCCGCCGCCGATGACGGCGATCTTCTTGCCCGTCTCCGGGGCGCGGGGGGGCACGGGGACCTCCCCGGCGTTGTCCACGGCGAAGCGCTTGATGCCGCGAATGTTCAGGGGGGAGTCCACGATGGTCCGGCGGCAGTGGCTCTCGCAGGGATGCTCACACACCAGGGCACACACGGAGGGGAAGGGGTTGTCCTTGCGGATCAGACGAATGGCGTCGGCATAGCGCCCCTCTCCCACCAGGGAGATGTAGCCGGGGGCATCGACGTGGGCGGGACACAGCTCCACGCAGGGGACGCTCTTGAAGTTGGCGGTACAGCTGCCCTGGGTCACGTGGGCCAGGTAATCGTCCTGGAAGGCCACGTAGCCGTCCAGGACCATCTGGGCCGCCTCGAAGCCGATGGCGCAGTCGGCGCTGTCGACGATGGTGTGGGCCGTGCGGAGGATGGTCTCTAAGTCCTCCTGGCTGCCCTGGCCGTCCAGCAGGCGGTCCAGCAGGTCAGCCAAACGGTCCAACCCGATCCGGCAGGGGACGCACTTGCCGCAGCTCTGGGCAAGACATAGCTTGAGGAACGCACTGGTCAGCTCGACCGGACAGTTTCCGCAGGGGGCTGCGGAGATCCGTCGCTCCATGTCGGCGTAGAGGTCGTCCACCGTGCGCTGGGCGTTTTCCCAGGGGGTGATACGGAGTCTGCTCAAGAGAATGATCTCCTTTCATCTTATCGTTTCGGTAACATCTTTCACAATATATTTGCTCTCTCGCTCTCTCATAGCTCTCTATGCTATGAAAACGGCTATCTCTGACCCAGTGTCAAAAATAGCGGCACAAAAATTCTATCCCATTTTAGTAAGTACGGGTCCTATGATAAGCCGAAACGACAAAAAATGCAACATGTATTTTAAATCTTTCAAATACTGTTGATTTTTCTGTACAAAGGTTTACAAATTGATAGCCAGTCTTTTCCGAAACGGCCGAAAATACGCTGAAATTTACCGAAAAACCAAGGATTTTCCCACGAAAATAGAAGATTTTGTTCTAAGTCCGGTTTTTCACAGCAACACTTTATCTTCAAACAGCAGCGCATTTTTTCCTTCTTTCTGATTCAAACCAAATTGATAGGTTGACCAGGAAGAACCGGGCGGAGTATAATAATATGCTAAATTCTCGTTTTCGTGATTTGATACGACAGACCAAGGAGGACCTTACCCATGCAGGACTATCAGAACGGCACCCAGTGCCTCCACGCCGGGTATGTGCCGGAAAACGGCGAACCCCGCAACATCCCCATTGTGCAAAGCACCACCTTCCGCTATGCCACCAGCGAGGCCATGGGGGCCTTGTTTGACCTGGAGGCAGCCGGTTACTTCTACACCCGCCTGCAAAACCCCACCTCTGACCGGGTGGCCGCGAAGATCTGCGCCCTGGAGGGCGGCACGGCAGCTATGCTGACCTCTTCCGGCCAGGCCGCCAACTTCTTTGCCATCTTCAACATCTGCTCCGCCGGGGACCATGTGGTGGCCTCTGCCACCATCTACGGCGGCACCTTCAACCTCTTCTCCGTGACCATGAAGCGGATGGGCATCGAGTTTACCTTTGTGGATCCCAACTGCTCCGAGGAGGAGCTGAACGCCGCCTTCCGCCCCAACACCAAGGCCGTCTTTGGCGAGACCATCGCCAACCCCGCCCTGATCGTCCTGGACCTGGAGAAGTTCGCCAAGGCCGCCCACAGCCACGGCGTGCCCCTCATCGTGGACAACACCTTCGCCACCCCCATCGGCTGTAAGCCGTTCGAGTGGGGGGCGGACATCGTGACCCACTCCACCACCAAGTACATGGACGGCCACGCCAACTGCGTGGGCGGCGCCATTGTGGACAGCGGCAACTTCGACTGGACCAAGTATCCCGACAAGTACCCCGGCCTCTGCACCCCCGACGAGAGCTACCACGGCGTGACCTACACCGAGCGCTTCGGCCTGGGCGGGGCCTTCATCACCAAGGCGACGGTCCAGCTCATGCGGGACTTCGGCGCCACCCCCGCCCCCATGAACTCCTATCTGCTCAACGTGGGCCTGGAGACCCTGCACCTGCGCATGCCCCAGCACTGCGCCAACGCCCTGACGGTCGCCAAGTACCTGAAGAACCACCCCAAGATCGCCTGGGTCAACTGCCCCAGCCTGGAGGGGGACAAGTATTACGAGCTGGCCCAGAAGTACATGCCCAACGGCACCTGCGGCGTGGTGACCTTCGGCGTCCAGGGCGGGCGCAAGGCCGCCGAGACCTTCATGGCCGGGCTGAAGCTGGCCTCCATCGCCACCCACGTGGCTGACGCCAAGACCTGCGTGCTTCACCCCGCCTCCTCCACCCACCGGCAGATGTCCGACGCAGAGCTGATGGCCGCCGGGGTCTCCCCCGACCTCATCCGCCTGTCCGTGGGCATCGAGGACGTGAAGGACATCCTGGCCGACCTGGAGCAGGCGCTGGAACAGGTGTAAGGCTCCATGCTCGACATCATTTACCAGGACGAGTCCATCGTCGTCTGCGTCAAGCCCTTCCGGGTCCTCTCCACGGACGAGCCGGGTGGGATGCCCGACCGCATCCGGGAGGCCATTGGTCAGCCCCAGGCCAAGGTCCGCACCGTCCACCGGCTGGACCAGGTGGTGGGCGGCCTGATGGTCTACGGCCTCACCGGCCCCGCCGCCTCAGAGCTATCCCGGCAGATCCGGGAGGATACGTTCCTGAAGGAATATCAGGCCGTCGTCCACTGGCGGCCCCAGTATGACGAGGGGACGTTCATCGACCTGCTGGGCCGCAGCGAGAAGACCCGCAAGACCTACGTCGCCAAATACCCCGGCAAGGGCATCCAGCAGGCCGTCCTGCACTACAAGCTGCTGGACAACAAGAACGGCTTCTCTCTGGTCGAAATTCGCCTGGAGACCGGGCGCACCCACCAAATTCGCGCCCAGTTCTCTTCCCGCAACATGCCCCTGGCGGGCGACCGGAAGTACAGCAAGTACCCCGACCCCAAAGAGTGGCAGATCGCCCTCTGGTCCAGCCACCTGGCCTTTGCCCACCCGGACACCGGCGAGGCGATGGATTTCCGGCTGGACCCACCGGAGACCGAGCCTTGGACCTGGTTTCAAAACAACAAGTAATTTCATGCGCTAGAGACGCAAAAAGACACGCACGGCTTTCTCGGCTGTGCGTGTCGTTTGTTATTTGTGCCGTCAGGACGCTTCGGCCAGCACCCAGGCGTCTTCCGCCGTCAGGCGCTGGTGGTCCCGGTAGGCCAGCATTTCGCCGTCTACGGTGATCATCACGGTCTCGACCCCCTCTAGCTGGGTCAGGGTGAGGACGACGCTGTAATCCGCCAAGGTCAGGTCGATGCCGGAGAGGGTGCCATAGCCGCTGGTGAAATCTACGATGAGTAGGCCGTTGTACAGCGTCCACTTCCGCAGGGTCACGCCCTCCGGGATGGCGCTGGTCAGGTCCTCCCGCTGGGGGCGGGAGAGGAGCAGATCCACCAGCCCCTCCACAGAGGGACGGCCGGACGGCAGCGGGTGTTTCTCCGGGACCAAGGCGCTGGCGGCTCCGGCGGACTGCTCCACATAGTAAACATCATAGCCCTGGGCCTCTACCCGGCGCATACAGCCGGAGAGGAGCGTGCCCAACAGGGCCAGGAGGAGCAGACAAAGCCATCCTTTTCTCATGTCGTCTCCCCCTCTCCCGTCCAGGCCGGCAGGGTGACGGTAAAGATCGTCCCGGCAGGCTGTCCGGCCTGGACGGTGATCTCGCCCCCGTGCCGCTTCACGGCGTCCCGGACGATGGACAGGCCCAGGCCCGTCCCCCCGGCGGCGCGGGAGCGGGCCTTGTCCACGCGATAAAACCGCTCGAAGATCCGGGGCATATCCGCCTCCGGGATGCCCACGCCGGTGTCGGCCACGGACAGCGTTACCTGGTCCCCCACCCGGCGGGTGGTCACGTCTACCTGCCCGTGCAGGACGTTGTACTTGATGGCGTTTTCCATCAGGTTTTTCAGGATCTGACCGGCGTCCTTGTCGTTGCAGCGGACCAGGCAGCCCTCCCCCAGGGTCAAGGTCATGGTGACCTGGGCCGACTCGGCCAGGGGGGCCAGCATCCGGCCGATCTGCTCGGCCTGCTCGTTCAGGTCGATGGCCCGGCTCTCCAGGTCCCGGCCCTGGTCCAGGCGGTCCAGCTCCAGAAGCTCCTGGCTGATGTGGATGAGGCGGTCGGCGGCGTCGCTGATGTCGGCCACAAATTCCCGCGTCGTCTCCCGGTCGATGGACGCATCCTGTAAGATCGAGTCCGTCATCAGGCGGATGGACGCCAGGGGCGTTTTCAGCTCGTGGGAGGCGTCGGAGACGAAGCGGCGGCGCTCCTCTTCGTTCACTTGCAGGCGGCCGGTGAGCTGGTTGAATTCCTCCGCCAGCTGGGCCAGCTCGTCGTGGCCGGACATGGAGATGCGGTGGGTGTACTCCCCTTCCCGCACGGTCCGGATGCCGCCCAGGAGCGTCCGCACCCGGCGGGAGAGGAACGTCGAAAAGGCCCCGAACAGGGCCAGCACCGCCAGACAGACCACCACGGAGATGAGCCGCAGGTTCCGCTGCAATTCCCCCAGCAAGGCCCCCTGGTCCCCGTCGGTCTCATAGAGGCAGACGGCCCCGACGACCCGGTTCCGGTTCATCACCGGCCAGGCCCCCCGGCTGGAAAAGAGGCCGTCCTGATAGGCGCTGGAAAAGGCGTCGTTCCCCCGCAGGGCGGCGACGACCTCCCCGGTGAGGGCATATTTGCCCGCCACGCCGTTTTCCTGGCTGTCATACAGGACCAGACCGGCCCCATCGGTGATCAAAATGCGCTGGACGTTCAAATCTTCCACCTGGCTCAGGGACTGCTCCACCCCGGCGGGGGTGAGCTGGTCTGCGGTGGTGAGGGCGTTGGTGATGACCACGGCCTGGTTGGCCAGGGCCGTCTGCTGGGAGCGGAACATGAGGTTTTGGCTCATGAGCAGCGGATAGGTGTTCATGAGGATCAGCAGGGCGGCGATGAGGGCCGAGTAGCCCAGGGCCAGGCGCATTTGCAGCGAATGGAGGACGGGGATCTTCGGCTCCACCTGCTCCTTCCACCAGGCCCGCCAGAGATGTGCTTTATTTTCCATGGAAGTAATACCCGACCCCCCACTTGGTACACAGCAGGGTGGGGCTGGCCGGATCGTCCTCCACCTTTTCCCGCAGGCGGCGGATGTGGACGTCCACCGTGCGGTACTCCCCGGTGTACTCGTAGCCCCAGACCTGGTTCAGGAGCTGCTCCCGGCTGTACACCCGGTTGGGGTGCTTCATCAGAAGCTCCAGGAGGTCAAATTCGCGGGCGGTCAGCTCCACGGGCTGGTCGTTTTTCCAGGCGGCGCGGGCGTCCGGGTCGATGGTGAGGCCCCCGCTGGTGAGGCGCTTGTCCTGCTCCTGCTGGCGCTTCGTGGCGGCGGAGCGGCGGAGCAGGGCCTTGACCCTGGCCTTGACCTCCAGGATGTTAAAGGGCTTTGTGATGTAATCGTCCGCCCCGTACTCAAAGCCCAGGAGCTTGTCCGTGTCTTGGCTCCGGGCGGTGAGCATGATGATGGGGACGGAGGAAAAGGACCGGATCTCCATGCAGGCCTCCAAGCCGTCCAGCTCCGGCATCATCAGGTCCAGGATAATGAGGTCGTAGTCGTTGGCCCTGGCCAGGTCCACGGCCTGGCGGCCGTTATAGCCCACGTCGACGGTGTAGCCCTCGTTTTCCAGGTTAAAGCGGATGCCCTTGACCATGACCTTTTCATCGTCGACGACCAATATCTTCGCCATTGCGTCCTCTCCTTTCCAGGTTACGGTGTGACGGTCACGTAGGGGCTGATGCGGGCCAGGATGCCCTCACCGATGCCCCGGACCTCTAAGAGCTGGTCCACGCTTTGGAATGTGCCCAGCTCGGTGCGTTTGTCTAAGATCGCCTGCCCCTTTTTCTCCCCGATCCCCGGCAGGCGGGTCAGGTCAGAGAGCGTGGCCGTGTTCAGGTCGATGCGCTCCCCCTCCAACAGGCCGGGGGCCTCCGGGGTCTGCTCCGCCTGCTGTTCGGCGGCGGTAGGCTCGCCGGTGCCGGTGAAAGTCACCGCGCCCGGCGGGGGGCCGAAGTGAAACCAGAGGAGGGTCCCGGCGGCAAAACAGGCGGTCAAAAGCAAGGTAACCCATTCCAGTTTAGAAATTTTCGCAAATTTTCCGGCCATTGTCTCCCCTCCCCCATTGCGTCTTTCGACGCACTTTGTTATTATAGTCTATGTATCTGTTTTTTGAAACCCTCTGCTCGGCTGCAAACCGGCCGGGATGCAGAATACAAGACTATTATAACACGGGATGTGGTTCTTTCCTATGAAAAAAACGCTGATTCGCGCCCTTTCTTTTTGCATGATCCTGGCGCTGCTCACGGGCCTCATGGCCCCCTTTGCCAGCGCCATTGACTATGAGGGCGTCGAGCCGATCACCCTCGAAGCCGCCGCCGGCCTGCTCATCGACCTGGACACCGACCAGGTCCTCTACGAGCAGAACGCCGATGGGCAGCGTTACCCCGCCAGCATCACCAAGATCATGACGGCCCTGCTCACCCTGGAGGCCGTGGGGCGCGGGGAGCTGGACCTGTCGACCGTAGTGACGGTGGACGCCGCCGCCCTGAAGGACCTGACCTCCGATTCCTCCACGGCGAACCTGAAGGCCGGGGAAGAGATCACCGTCCACGACCTGCTCTACTGCCTGATGCTGGCCTCCGCCAACGAGGCGGCCAATATCCTGGCCATGACCGTCTGCGGGGACATCCCGACCTTTGTCGAGCGGATGAACCAGCGGGCCCAGGAGCTGGGCATGACCGGCACCCACTTTATGAACCCCCACGGCCTGCACAACAGCGAGCATTACTCCACGGCCTGGGACATCTATCGCATGGCCAAGGAGGCCATGACCCACGCGGCCTTCCGGGAGATCGTCTCCACGGCCCGCTATGTCGTGCCCGCCACAAATATGTCTGGTGAACGCGTGCTGCTGAACACCAACGCCCTGCTCACCTCCGCCAAGTTCCCCGGCTATACCTTCAGCGGGACCATCGGCATCAAGACCGGCAGCACCGGCGAGGCCGGCTACTGTCTCGTCGCCGCCGCCAAGAAGAAGGGGCACACCCTCGTCTCCGTGGTCCTGGGCGCCGACAACCCCACCGGGGCCAACGGCAAGGTCCAGCGCAAGCAGTTTGCCGAGAGCAAGCGCCTCATGACCTGGGGCTTTGAGAGCTTTTCTCCCGCCACCCTGCTGGACGCGGAGAGCTACCTGAAAGAGATCCCCGTGCGCTTTTCCACGGAGAGCACCCATGTGCTGGTGCAGCCCACCCAGTCCGTCACGGCCATGGTCCCCGGCGAGTATGACGCCTCCCGCCTGGAGCTGCGGGTGAAGCTCAAGGAGGACACCGCCACCGCCCCCATCGAAGAGGGGGATGTCTTGGGGACGATCACCGTGATCTACGGCGGGGAGGATTACGGGACGGTCGATCTGGCCGCGGTGAACAGCGTGTCCTTCTCTCCGTTCCTGGCCTTTGTCTCCAGCGTGAACACCGTGCTGAAGAATATCTATGTCCGTCTGCTCATTCTGATTGCCCTGGTGATGGTCGCCATCGGCTTCGTGCGCCGCTACCGCCAGCGCACCAAAGAGGAGCGCCACCAGAAGCGCAAGGAGAAGCAGGAGGCGAAGATCGCCTTCCGCCAGCGGGAGGCCGAAGCCCGCCTGAAGGACGAGGAGCTGGCCAAACAGGAGCGGGCCGAGCGCGAGCGCCTACGGAAGGAGGACCTGCTCCGCCGCCAGCAGGAGCACCAGGAGCGCCAGGCCAAGCGGGAGCAGGAGCTGCTGGAACGCCAGGCCCGCCACGAAGAGGAGCGGAAGATCCGCGAACAGGAGCGCCAGGTCCGGGAAGAGCAGCGCCGCAAGGAGCAGGAGCAGCGGGCCAAGGAGCGCCTCCAGCGCCAGCAGGAGCGCGACGAGCGCAACCGCCAGCGGGAGGCCCAGCGCCAGAAAGAAGCCGCCGAGCGCCGCCAGCGCCAGGAGCAGGAGCGCCGCCAACAGGAGCGCGAAGCCCAGCGCCGCCGGGAGGAACAGGAACGCCGCCGCCAGCAGCAGGCAGCCAGGGAAGCCCGCCAGCGCGAGGAACGCCGCCGCCGGGAGCAGGCCGACCGGGAGCGCCGCCGCTGGGAGGAATGGGAGCGCCGCAACCGGCCCCAGCAGCGCTCCGGCTCGTCCGGCCAGCGCTCCGGCAGCGGACCGCAGAGACGGTCCTCCTACGACCGCTACCCCGACGACTATCGCAGAAACGACCATTCCGGCCGCTCGGACCGGAGAAGATAACGCACGATTCCTTTGATCGACCACGAAAAAAGCCTTCCCCTTTGTCGTAGGGGCCGCAGACCCCTGCGGCCCGCTCGTCTGGGGGAGCTGCATGTTTCGTTTTGTAGTACCGCGCGGCAGGTTGCGGGCCGCAGAGGTCTGCGGCCCTTACGAGAAATGACATAGCCGATTTACTGCCAATGCTTCAACTTCGGCAGCATCGCTTCCAAATAGCCCCGCACCGCCTCCGGTGGCCAAGTCTCGCTGCTCATGTGCTGAACCAGGAACTCCGTCAGCTGTTCCAAGCTGGTGTAGACGAAGGCCCCGTCTGCATAGCACCACTTGCAGTAGTCCTCGTTGAAACTGCCGTCCGGTTCTCTGCTGAGGGTATCCTCTTCCAGGGGCATCCCACAGCACTGACAGACCAGCTTCCGGGGCGATCCCAGCAGGGTATTGATGGACACGTCAAAGAGCTTCGAGAGCCGTTTCAGCGTCTCCGTATTGGGAACCGTCTCCCCCTGCTCCCAGCGGGAGACCGCCTGCCGGGTCACATAGACCCGCTCGGCCAATTCTTCCTGAGAAAGCCCGTTTTTCACCCGCAGTTCCAAAATGATCTGTTTCGCTTCCATGGTACACATCACCTCACAGACAGGATACCACAGCTTCCCCCAGAAGCCAAGCAACTGCCAGTTGCATAACACAACCCAGCACGGTTTTTGCTTCCGTGCTGGGCTGTCTCCATTTTTATGCTCCATCGGGATCGATTGCATCCCACACTTGATTTCTCCGACCATGGATGAAACGAAATATCTCCACATGATCCTGAAACACAGTATAGTACAGGATATAGTTTTTCACCGCTACTTTTCTGATTTCATGATCAATTGGGCGGTCTGTACGATATAGCGCATTGGCATACGGAAATTGCGCGATTCGCTCTACGGTTGCTTCAAACTCCTGAAGCAAATTTTCTGCCGCCTGTACGGATCCTAACGTATCTGCTAGATAATCTACTGCGGATACTAAGTCTTTCTCGACAGAAGGCAGGTAGATAATCTTATGCATTGGCCTTCCTCTTTGCAGCTCGAATTCTGGCCCAAGCTGCCTCCATGACCTGCTCATGAGTTAGGCGCTTCGTCGTGCTGGCTGCTTCGATCTCTGCTTCCCGCAACTTTTCGTAAACTTCGTTCTCATAGTTCCATTCCTCATAAGCATCCATGCTCATAACGACCAAAGAACCTACTCCATTTTTGGTGAGAAACACGGGTTCTTTGCTGCCCTGCGCTTCACGCGTAATCTCAGCAAAGTGGTTTCGCAAATCAGATACCGGACGAATCGTCGGCATTACAGCCACCTCCTTTCACATAATTATATGCAATATTTCGCTAAAAGTCAATTTCATTTCTGGGGTCCTTGCGCCAGGCTCTTCCTCCAGACGCCCGACCGCTCGTAAAGATACCCCAGGGGGACGGACGAGGCCGGGGCGATGGCGCAGGCCCAGAAGATGCCGACCAGGCCGAAGAAGTGGTTCAGGATGAGCGCCAGGATCACGCGGGCCACGATGCAGTTGAGCAGGCTGGAGCCGAGAGCAAACATGGTGTTGCCCGCGCCCAGGGGCAGGGCGTTGTAGACCATGAAGCTGGCGTAGAAAATTTGACCCACGATCTCGATCCGCAGGTTTTGCAGGGCGATGGCCTGGGTCACCGCGTCGGGGTGGAAGATGGCCAGCAGCTGCGGGGCAAACAGCTCCACGAGGACGATGAGCACCGCCGTCACCGAGAGGGAAATGCGCATGGCAACGTGGACCACCCGGCTGGCCCGGTCGAATTTCTTCGCCCCCAGACACTGGGCGACCATGGTCGTGGCGGCGGTGTAGAGGGCCAGGGTGCAGAGCAGGGCCACGTCCTTGATCTTCGCGCAGATGCCGCTGGCGGCGGAGGCCTCGACCCCGTACTGGTTGATGAGAAAGGTCATGGCCAGCCAGGAAAGGCCCACCACGGTCATCTGCACCGCGCAGGGGATGCCCAGCTTGAGCATCTGCCCCAGCTTGTCCCGGTGCATCCTCAGGGCCTTGCGGGCCAGGCCGAAGAGGTCCTTGTGCTTCAGAACGTAGGCCAGGCAGACGACAAAGCTCGCCAGCTGCGCCAGCATGGTCGCCAGGGCCGCGCCCCGCACGCCCCACTGGAAGGTGCCCATGAAAAGGCAGTCCAGCACGATGTTGCACACGGCAGTGACCGCCACGCAGTAGAACGGCTGCCGGGAGTTGCCCACCGAGCGCAGCATGGCAGAGAGGGCATTGTAGCCGAAAATCGGGATGATCCCCAGGGCGCAGATCTGGAGATAGGCCGTCGCCTCGTCCAGCGTCGGGGCCTTCAGGCCCACCAGGATGGGGCGGCTCAGGAAATAAATGACCCCCGTCATGATGAGGCCCGCCAGGATCGCAAAGCCGAAAATGGTCGTGTTGGTCTTGAGGCGGTTCTCCCGGTCCTTGGCCCCGAAATACTGGCCCATGAGGATGTTGCCGCCGGTGGTGATGCCCAGGATGACTTGGGTGAGGATCTGCATGACCTGGCTGGCGTTGTTGATGGCGGAGATGCCGTCCTTCCCGATGAACCACCCGGCCACGATCAGGTCCGTGATGGCATAGGCCGACTGGAGCAGCGAGGAGAGCACCACCGGCCAGGCATAGACGAGTAATTTTTTCCAGATGACCCCTTCGGTCAGGTCCATCTGACGCATGGGCAGCACCTCCTGTTTCGGTCCCTGTTGCTTGCAATAGAAATGATCTGTCTGGTTTTATTCGCTATGATACCATAAAATCCGCCGATTTGGAAGGGAAACCCCCGGCGGCGGGGGAAGATTCGTCACTTTCCGAATTGTCTCTCTCTCGGTTCTGTGCTATGATATCATATCAGTGTCTGCTGCGCGGCAGCGCACACCCCAAAATTGACCAGAGAGACTGGAAAGAAAGAGAAAGGCGGACATGCCGTGAATATACTCATCGTAGGCGCCGGCAAGGTAGGCTCTACCCTGGCCGACTATCTCTCCCGCGAAAACCATAACGTGACCATCATTGACAACGACGACGAGGCCATCCACCGAGCCAGCGACACGCTGGACGTCATGTGCATCAAAGGCCCCGGTGCTGCCCCCTCCGTCCTCCGGGAGGGCGGCGCAGGCGAGGCCGACCTGGTCCTGGCCACCACCAACATGGACGAGGTGAACATGCTCTGCGCCCTCACCTCCAAGCGCCTGGGGGCCAAATACACCATCGCCCGCATCCGGGACGTGGCCTACACCGAGGACCTGGCCTCCCTCCAGAAGGACCTGAGCATCGACTCGGTCATCAACCCCGAATACTCCACCGCCTTAGAAATTTCCCGCCTGCTCCGCTTCCCCGCGGCGGCCAACGTGGATACCTTCTTCCGGGGCAAGGTGGAGATGCTGGGCGTCCGCGTCCGGGAGACAGACCCCATCGTGGGCCAGCCCCTGTCGAAGCTGTTCGGCCACAACAGCCCAAACATCCTCTTCTCCGCCTGCGAGCGCAAGGGACAGGTCATCATCCCCAACGGCGACTTCGTCCCCCAGGCCGGGGACAAGCTCTATGTCACCGGCACCCCCAGGGACCTCTCCGCCTACCTGCGGACCCTGGGCCGGGACCTGCCAAAGATCCACTCGGCCTTTCTCATCGGCGGCAGCCGCATCGCCCACTATCTGTCCAAGCTCCTGCTGTCCATGGGCGTGCGCGTGACGCTCGTCGAGAACAACGAGGAGCACTGCCGCCGCCTGTCCGAGTGGCTCCCCGACGCCCTGGTCCTACACGGCGACGGCACGGATCAGGAGCTGCTGGCCTCCGAGCATTTCACCAACAACGACGCCTTCATCGCCCTGACCGGCCGGGACGAGGACAACCTCATCTCCGCCCTCTACGCCCAGCAGCAGGGCATCCGCAAGGTCGTCGCCAAGAGCAACCGGATGAACTACTCCGCCGTCGTCCAGGCCGCGGGCCTGGACTGCGTGGTGGCCCCCAAGCTCATCACCGTGGCCCGCATCCTCCGGCTGGTCCGGGGCCTGCAAGACAAGAGCGGCAGCGTCATGACCGCCCTCTACCAGATCGCCGACACCGACGCCGAGGCCGCCGAGTTCCTCCTCCGGGACAACACCCCCCACCTGGGTGTGCCTTTGAAAGACCTGCCCATCCGCAAGGGCTTCTTAATTGCCGCCCTGCTCCACGAGAAGAAGGTCATCATCCCCTCCGGCGGCACCGTCCTGTCGGCCGGGGACCGGGTCATCGTCATCTCCCACAGCACCGACATCCAGGCCTTCCGAGACATCTTTGAAAAGCTCTGAGGGGGGCGGACGATGAACTATAAGCTCATGCTGCGTATGCTGGGACGGACGCTCCAGGTGGAAGCCCTCTGCCTCCTGCTGCCCCTGCTGGTCGCCCTGTGGTACCACGAAGACCCCCGCCCCTTCCTCTATACCATCGTCCCCGTGGCCCTGCTGGGCTTCGCCCTGGCCCGGATCCCGTCCCGTGACGCCTTCTTCTCCCGCGAGGGCTTCACCGTGGTGGGCCTCATCTGGCTGGCGTTCAGTCTGTTCGGGGCCTTGCCCTTCTGGTTCTCCGGGGAATTTCAGAGCTTTGCCGACTGTCTCTTCGAGATCGTCTCCGGCTTCACCACCTCCGGCGGCACCGTCCTGGCAGACATCGAGGCCCTGCCCCGCGGCATCCTGTTCTGGCGGTCCTTCGCCTCCTGGATCGGGGGCATGGGCGTGCTGCTCTTCACGCTGGCCTTTCTGCCCCGCGTGGGCGGCCGGACCCAGGTGCTGGTCCACGCGGAGGTCCCCGGCCCCATCTTCTCCAAGCTGGTGCCCAAGACCGTCCAGTCCTCCCAGATTTTATATATAATGTACTTCGTCCTCACCGGGGCGGAGATCCTGGCCTTTCTCCTGGCGGGCCTGCCCCTGTACGACGCCGTGGTCACCACCTTCGCCTGCGTCTGCACCGGCGGCTTCTCCGTCATGAACCTGAGCATCGGTGCTTACAGCCTGCCGGCCTGCGAGATCATCGCCATCGTTTTCATGCTGCTCGGCTCGCTCAACTTCGCCCTGTTCTTTCTCGCCCTCACCGGTCGGGCCAAGCAGGTGATCAAAAGCGACGAGCTGCAATTCTTCCTCCTCATCGTGGCAGGCGCTTCCCTCCTGATCTTCTGGAACATCCTGCCCCTGTACGACACGGCGGGCCACGCCCTGCGGGACGCCGTCTTCCAGGTGACCTCCGTCATCTCCACCTCCGGCTTCTCGACCACGGACTACAACCTCTGGCCCCCCTTCGCCCAGACGATCCTCGTCCTGCTCATGTTCGTGGGCGGCTGTTCGGGCAGCACGGCGGGCAGCATCAAGTGCGGGCGGATCTTACTGCTCCTGCGCTCCTCCACCCGCTCCCTCCTGCGCCTGTCCCACCCCCGCGCCGTGCGCGTGGTGAAGCTCGACGGGAAGGTCGTCGACGAGGAGACGCTGCGCACCGTCTCGTCCTTCTTCCTCTGCTTCTTCGCCCTACTGGGCGTGGGGTGCCTGGTGGTGTCGCTGGATGGCTACTCCCTCACCACGTCCTTCACCGCCGCCCTGGGCTGTCTGAGCAACGTCGGCCCCGGCCTGGACCTGGTCGGCCCCATGGGGAACTTCGGGCTGCTGTCGGGCTTCAACAAGGTCTTTCTCTCCCTGCTGATGCTCATCGGGCGTCTGGAAATTTTCCCCATCTTGCTCCTGTTCCTTCCCTCCACCTGGCGGCGCTCCTGATGCGCCGCCGCCGCTTTTCTGGTGACAATGAACTATAAACTCATGCTGCGGACCCTGGGCCGTACCTTACAATTGGAAGCCCTCTGCCTGCTGCCCCCCCTGGTCACGGCCCTGCTCTACCGCGAGGACCCGCGGCCGTTTGTCTATACCATCGTCCTGGTGGCCCTGCTGGGCACGGCCCTGTCCTGCCTGAAGGCCAAGCCGGAGTTTTACTCCCGCGAGGGCTACGCCGTCGTGGGCCTCATCTGGCTGACCCTGAGCCTCTTCGGGGCCTTGCCCTTCTTCTTTTCGGGGTATTTCCCCTCCTATATCGACAGCTTCTTCGAGGTCGTCTCCGGCTTCACCACCACGGGCTGCTCCATCTTAACGGCCGTCGAGGGCCTGCCCCGCGGCATCCTGTTCTGGCGGTCGTTTTCCTCCTGGATCGGCGGCATGGGCGTGCTGATCTTCACCCTGGCCTTCCTGCCCAAGGTGGGCGGGCGGACCCAGGTCCTGGTCCAGGCGGAGGCCACCGGCCCCGTCTCCTCCAAGCTGGTGCCCAAGACGTCCCTCTCCTCCCGGATCCTGTACACGATCTACATCGCCTTCACCGGGGCGGAGACCCTGGCCCTGTGCCTGGCGGGGATGCCCTTTTACGATGCCCTGCTGACGTCGTTTGCCACGGCCTGCACCGGCGGCTTCTCCGTGCGCAACGCCAGCATCGCCGCCTACGGCCTGCCCGCCTGCGAGATCATCGTAACGGTCTTCATGCTCCTGTGTTCCGTGAACTTCGCCGTCTATTTCCTCCTCCTGACCCGCCGGCTCAGGCAAGCGCTCAAAAGCGACGAGCTGCGCTTCTTCCTCTGCGCCGTTCTGGGGGCCGTGGCTTTGATCTTTTGGAACCTCCTGCCCGCCTATGAAGCTGCCGGCCACACCCTGCGGGACACCTGGTTCCAGGTGGCGTCGGTGGTCTCCACCTCCGGCTTCTCCACGGCGGACTTCGCCCAGTGGCCGGTCCTGTCCCAGCTCGTCTTGATCGGCCTCATGTTCTTGGGCGGCTGCGCCGGCAGCACGGCGGGCGGCATCAAGTGCTCCCGCATCCTGCTCATGCTCCGCTGTGCCGGCCGCTCCCTCAGCCGCCTGAGCCACCCCAGAGCCACCAAAGTGGTCAAGCTGGACGGCAAGGCCGTGGATGAGGACACCCTGAACACCGTGTTCGTCTTCTTCTGCCTCTTCTTCCTGTTGCTGGGCGGCTGCTGCCTGCTGGTGTGCCTGGACGGGTTCGATTTGACCACGTCCTTTACCGCCGCGCTGACCTGCCTGGCCAACGTCGGCCCCGGCCTGGGGGAAGTGGGGCCGATGGGGAACTTTGCCGCCTTCTCCCCCCTGAGCAAGGTGGTCCTCTCCCTGGCCATGCTCATCGGCCGTTTGGAGATCTTCCCCATGCTCATCCTCTTCTCCCCCGCCACCTGGCGGAGGCACTGAGCAGCAATGCAGAAAAAAATGCACCCCCTGTAAAATATCCCTTTTTTGCGGAATTTTCGTCGAGGTTTTTTGTCATTTTTGTGAAATCCTTTGGAAACTTCAGAAAAATCTTGGAGATACTCTTGCAAATCCCTTTTCTTATGCTAAAATTGGTGTGTTATCCGTAAAGGCATTGTCAATCCCGGGCAATGCGAACAAAAAAAAGGAGTGTCGTAAGTGGAAAAGTATCTGTGGATCGGCTTCATCGGCGCCGTCATCGCGCTGCTGTTCGCTGTGATCCAACGCAAAAAGGTCATGTCCTATTCCGAGGGCAATGCCACGATGCAGAAGATCGCCAAGAGCATCCGTGAGGGCGCCAATGCGTATCTGAAGCACCAGTATTCCACCGTCGCGAAGGTGTTTGCCGTGGTCTTTGTGATCCTGGCCATCATCGCCTTTGCCAGCGGCGGTAGCATGCTGTCTAAGTTCACCCCCTTCGCCTTCCTCACCGGTGGTATCTGGTCCATGCTGGCCGGCCTCATCGGCATGAAGATCGCGACCAACGCCAACGCCCGTACCGCCCAGGCTGCCTCCGAGGGCCTCAACCGCGGCCTGCGCGTGGCTTTCTCCTCCGGCTCCGTCATGGGCTTCACCGTCGTCGGCCTGGGTATGCTGGACATCAGCCTCTGGCTGGTGGGCCTGTACTTCCTCGCCGGCATCACCGATCCCGTCGAGCTGGGCAACATCATGGTCATGAACGGCATCGGTGCTTCCTTCATGGCTCTGTTTGCCCGTGTGGGCGGCGGTATCTACACCAAGGCCGCTGACGTGGGCGCCGACCTGGTCGGTAAGGTCGAGGCCGGTATCCCCGAAGACGACCCCCGTAACCCCGCTACCATCGCCGACAACGTGGGCGACAACGTGGGCGACGTGGCCGGCATGGGCGCTGACCTGTACGAGTCCTATGTCGGTTCCATCCTGGCTACCTTTGCCCTGGGCGCCTGCGCCGGCTACGGCTGGCAGGGCATGATCCTGCCTCTGGCTCTGGCTGTCTGCGGCATCATCTGCTCCATCATCGGCTCCTTCCTGGTCAAGACCAAGGAGGACGCCACCCAGAAGAGCCTGCTGACTTCTCTGCGTACCGGCACCTACACCGCCGCTGTCCTGTCCGCCATTATCTCCGCCGTCCTGTGCTACTTCATCATGGGCGAGAACTGGCTGGGCATCTTCATCGCCATCCTGTGCGGTCTGATCGGCGGCTGTGCCATCGGTTACTTCACCGAGTACTTCACCTCCGACAACTACAAGCCCACCAAGAAGCTGGCCGCTGCCTCTGAGACCGGCGCTGCCACCATCATCATCGGCGGCATCTCCCTGGGCCTCATGTCCACCATCGCCTCCATCCTGATCGTGGCCGCTGCCATCCTGATCTCCTACTTCGCAGCCGGCGGCACCACCTCCATCCTGGACGCCACCGGCGGCTTCTCCGCTGAGTTCAACCAGGGCCTGTACGGCATCGGCATCGCCGCTGTCGGCATGCTCTCCACCCTGGGCATCACCCTGGCCACCGACGCTTACGGCCCCGTGGCCGACAACGCCGGCGGTATCGCCGAGATGTCCGGCCTGCCCGAAGAGGTCCGTGACCGCACCGACGCTCTGGACTCCCTGGGCAACACCACCGCTGCCACCGGTAAGGGCTTCGCCATCGGCTCCGCTTCCCTGACCGCTCTGGCTCTGCTGGTCTCCTACGTCAACATCGTCCAGACCCGCACCACCGAGACCCTGAACTTCACTCTGACCAGCCCCACCGTTCTGGTCGGCCTGTTCATCGGCGCGATGCTGACCTTCGTCTTCTCCGCCATGACCATGAGCGCCGTGCAGACCGCTGCGCAGTCCATCGTGCTGGAGGTCCGCCGTCAGTTCCGCGAGATCACCGGCATCATGGAAGGCAAGACCGACCCTGAGTACGGCAAGTGCGTGGCTCTGTGCACCAAGGGCGCTCTGCATGAGATGGTCGCCCCCGCTCTGCTGGCCGTCATCGTGCCCATCATCACCGGCCTGATCCTCGGCCCCACCGGCGTCGTGGGTCTGCTGGGCGGCGTGTCCGTCACCGGTTTCGCCATGGCCGTGTTCATGTCCAACGCCGGCGGCGCTTGGGACAACGCCAAGAAGTACATCGAGCGGGGCAACCACGGTGGCAAGGGCTCTGAGCAGCACAAGGCAGCCGTTGTCGGCGACACCGTCGGCGACCCCTTCAAGGATACTTCCGGCCCCTCTCTGAACATCCTGATCAAGCTGTGCTCCACGGTCTCCATCGTGTTCTCCGGCCTGATCCTGGCCTTCTCCCTGCTGTAAGCAGACAAAGGCACTGTCACTTGAGCAAGTGATCGAGCTTCTCACAGCCCCGAACCGCCCCCCCGGCGGTTCGGGGCTGTTTCTTTCCCCTCAACCGGATTTTGTGCAAAGCAAGGAAAAACTCGCTCTAAAAATGTGCAGAGAGTGAAAAAACTCGCTCTGATTTTGTGCAGGGAGAGAAAAAACTCACTCTAATTTTGTGCATCTGACTACGAAATGTACTCCATGGACTTCGAGGAGTTTCTTTGGGGAAAGGACTATGACGAGCGCTTCATCGAGGAGATGCTGGAACATATGCGGACCTTGAAGCCCTTCAACGAGGTACAGCTGTCCGTTTGCAGCGCCTTGTTTTTGGACTACTGTATCTTGGGCGGAATGCCTGCGGTGGTCCGTGAGTTCATAGAAAAGGGCACGTTTGAAGGCTCTCTCGAAGTCCAGCGGCAGCTGGTGGCCGATTACAAAGAGGACATCCGCAAATATGCTGACGGTCTGGACCAGACCAGAATTTTGAACGTGTTTCAGCACATCCCGGTCCAGCTGGCCAAGGAGAACAAAAAGTTTCAGATCTCAAAGGTGGCCTCCGGCGCCCGCTTCCGGGATTACCGGGGGTGCATCGAGTGGCTGAGCGACGCGGGCATGGTCAACGTCTGCCACTGCCTGCACTTCCCGGAGCTTCCGCTGAAGGGGAATTACGATGAAACCAAGTATAAGCTCTATTTTGCCGACACCGGCCTGCTGGTCGCCATGCTGGACGAGGAAGCCCAGGACGATCTCCGCGCCAACAAAAACTTAGGGGTCTACAAGGGCGCTCTCTACGAGAACATCGTGGGGGAAGCCCTGGTCAAGGCAGGCTATCAGCTCTATTACTACAAGCGGGATGATTCTACCCTAGAGCAGGATTTCTTCGTCCGCACCGCAAGCGACTTGATCCCGCTAGAAGTCAAGGCCAAGAACGGAACGGCAAAATCCATGCGCACGCTGATCCACAGCGAAAAATACGCAGACATTCACGCCGGCATCAAGTTCACCGGCGGGAACATTGGTTACAGCGACGATATATATACCTTCCCCTATTTCTGCGCCTTCCTGCTCAAGCGCTATTTACGCCCATGACCCCAAAACCGGCCAGCCCCGAACCGCCCTCCGGCGGTT
>OLNE01000314.1_pt1 | contig 50506 bp, 61 predicted proteins | sample 1672431 | NCBI WGS metagenome assembly OLNE01 (sample SAMEA3136685, study PRJEB25190) | human gut metagenome | reverse complement strand
TTACCAGACATATGATCTATTCCAGATTCTGGCATCATTTCCTGTATGATCTGGGCGTTGTAAATACTCCGGAACCATATGCAAAACGTTCTATTCAGGGACTTATCCTTGGACCAGATGGCGACAAGATGAGTAAATCCAAAGGAAACGTTGTAGACCCGCTTGATATCGTAGAAGAATACGGTGCAGATACTCTTCGTACCTATGTTCTGTTTATGGGTGATTACGGTGCTGCGACACCTTGGAGCGACAGTTCCGTTAAAGGCTGCAAGAAATTCCTTGACCGTGTAGCCGGACTGACTGATATTCTTTCTGACGAGCCTGTTTCTGATGAACTTGAAATGAAGCTCCACAGAACAATTAAGAAGGTTTCCTCCGACATTGAGAACCTCAAGTTCAATACAGCTATCGCAAGTCTGATGACTCTGATCAATGATATCACAGCAGAAGGACATATCGGCAAAGAAGAGCTTTCAATCTTCATCAAACTTCTCAGCCCGTTTGCTCCGCATCTCTGCGAAGAAATCTGGGAATTTCTCGGTGGAGAAGGCTTACTTGCAATTGCTTCCTGGCCGGAATATGACGAAGGCAAAACTGTTGCCAAAACTGTTGAGATTGGTGTACAGGTAAATGGTAAAGTAAGAGGAACTATCGTAATTCCGAATGGCTGTGACAAAGAAAAAGCATTTGAAATTGCAAAAGCAGACGAGAGAATTGCTTCCTTCCTGGATGGAAAGAACCTGATCAAAGAGATTTATGTTCCAAATAAGATTGTCAACTTTGTTGCAAAATAATTGCATAAGAGCATAAGAATAGCCCTCCAGTTAAGACTGGGGGGCTTCTTTGATGTCTGCGATATCCGGTTCTGCCATGAGAGAGTAGTTCGTATAATAAACTACAAATCCTGGTTTTGCACCGCCTGGTTTTTTGACATGTTTCTTCTGAATATAATCGATCTCTACCTTTGGAGCCGTACGGCCTTTGGAATAATAGGCTGCAAGTCTTCCCGCCTCCTCAAATGTGCGATCCGGAAGTTCTCCGTCCGGTGTCTTCACAACCACATGAGAGCCAGCCATTTTCTTTGCGTGGAACCACCAGTCATTACCGGTAGCCATTTTGAAAGTAAGCTCATCGTTCTGGAAATTATTTTTTCCTACATAGATGTCGAATCCATCACTTGAAATATAATGAAATGGTTTTGATTTTGCCTGTGCCTTCTGTCCCTTTTTATTTGAATAGTGTTTCTTGATATACCCATATTCCGTCAGTTCTTCTTTAATCTGGCTCAGGTCACTTTCTGCCCGGGCAATATCAAGGGCATTGGAAATAGACTCAAGATGTTCAATTTCCGACTCAGTATCAGCGATCTGCTCTGTCAGCGCTTCTTCCGTTCGTTTCAGTTTACCGTATTTCTCAAAATATTTCTTGGAATTTTCTCCGGGAGTCAGCGCCGGATCCAGCGGTATTGTAATTTCCTCGTTTGTATAATAATTCAGAGCCTTAAAGGATTTGCAGCCTTCTTCAAGCCCATATCCGTATGTGTTGATCAGTTCACCGTATACTTTATATTTGTCCTTCTTGGCGGTATCTTTCATTTGTTTCTGCTGAAGTGACAGCTTTTTACGATTTCTCTCCAGTGCCGTCTGCACGATTCTGCGAAGATCTGAAGATTTCTGTCGAATCCTGGTCAGGATCTCCTTAGATGCATAATAGGTTTCCAGCATCTCAGATACTGACGCAAACGTTTCGCTGTGATATTCCGGTCCATACTGTGTAAGCGGAACTACAGCGTACTCCACAGGTTCCTCATCCCGGTAAATAATATTGGGAGTAAAATCTCCCTCCTGTATCTGCTCGATCAGACGCCTGAATGTGTGATACAGATGAGTCGTGGCATTTTCATCCAGTGACTGTGCCGCATCGCTTCCATCCACAGATGCTCTGTAGCAGATTTCTTCCGCGATCAGCGGACTGATTCCTGTCAGTGTCGTATAAACCGCTCTGGAAATATTACACGGTTTTTTGCATACAACAGCTTTAAATTCTTCTTCTGTGATCATGAACGGATCATATTTCTCCTGTGTCTGCGGCAGAAAATAATCTCTTCCCGGCAGAACCTCACGAACAGAACTCATATGTGAAGAAACATGTTTGATACTGTCAAGGATCATACGGTTTTCATCACAGAAAATAATGTTACTGTATTTACCCATCAGTTCAACGATGAGATATTTTTTGCAGGGATCCCCCAGTTCATTTAAATGCTCCAGTTCAAATTCCACAACACGTTCCAGTCCCGGCTGTGAAATATTTCCGATTCTTGCGCTGCCAAGATGTTTACGTAGCAGCATACAGAAATTCGGAGCAGTCAGAGGACTCGGTTTATTTTTTCCTGTAAAATAGATCAGCGGAAGAGAAGGACTAGCAGATACAAACAGACGGCATTGTCCATTTGCTCCTTTTCCGGTGATCATCAGTGCATCCGACTCAGGCTGAGCGATTTTGTTAAACCGGCCATTGTCAAGATTTTTGTGCAGTTCCTGTACCATTGCTGCAATGGTAATACCATCAAATGCCATTTAGTTCCTCCCTCGTTTTTCATCCGAAGCCATTGTAACGCGTGCAGTACAGAAATGTCAACGTACGCCGTTTACCTTTATTATTAAATATTTATATATAAGTTTTAAAATTAAATGCGACAAGAGGTATTAAGCCTCTGCCGCATTTATTTTTTTACATAAAAAGCAGAATGCGGTAGAGCGTAAAAACTCTTACCGCATTTTTTTATTTACAAAGGAAAGGAGAATGAGAACGTGGCAAGGAAATATAAAAGATTGAATTATGAAGACCGGAAAGCTATTGAAGCGATGTGCAAACAGGGAAAACGTGCAGAAGAGATCGCGGAAGCAATGGATGTTCACAGAGCCACCATCTACCACGAACTGAAAAGAGGTGGCGCAGAAAACGGAAATCGAAAGCACTACAGCGCAGATATGGCACAACGGGCGATATAAAAGAAAGGAAAGGTACACATCAATGAAAGAAAATTGCTTGGAAAGAATGGAAAGAATTGATTCAAAAAGAAAAATCGCTGACTTTATGATTAAGGAAAAGCAAGATTACGAATTTAAAAAGAAGTATGCGAGAATTCGCGCGATTGAATTCGCCAATGAATGCGATGCGCGCGGACTGAATTACCATGTGAGCGTTGGAGGATTGGACAGTATAACACTTTTTTTATTTCTTAAAAGCATAGGGATTGATGCACCGGGTATAACCGTTTCATCACTGGAAGATATGAGCATCCAGAAAGTACATAGAGCATTAGGACTGTGTAGATTGAAATCAGCAGTAAGAAATGTTGATGAAAATGGAACGGAACATCGGTGGTCAAAACCACAAATAATTCAGGAATTTGGTTTTCCAGTACTGTCAAAAGAAATTGCAACGAAAATAGAAACACTGGCAAACCCAACTGAAAAAAATAAGACTGTACGCCACGCGATCGTTACGGGCGAAACGGGGGCATATGGGGGTTATCAGAAAAATAGCAGAATGAAAATGTCTCAAAAATGGCTGAATAAATTTGGTGGATATGCAAACGAAGAGGAAGGAACAGATTATGATACACCAAATTTTAAAGTGTCTTCAAAATGCTGTTACTACTTAAAGGAAAAACCATGTGATGACTGGGCAAAAGAACACCATAGTGTGCCGTATTTGGGTTTAATGGCATCAGAAGGCGGGAGAAGAGCAAAAAGCCTTCGAATAAATGGATGCAATTATTTTGGAAAGTCAACGATAAGATCTGCACCATTTGCAATATTTGACCGAGATTCGTTGCTTCGTCTTACATTAGAAATGGATGAAAAATGGAAAAATGGTTGGAAAGAAGAATTTTATCGAAAGGGGATTCGCGAAGGATATTTAAAACCGGGGTTCGATATGCCGGAAAGTATTATTCCAGAAATATACGGTTCTATAGAAAAAGATGAAAATGGGAAATTATACACGACAAAAGCACAACGAACAGGATGTTCAATGTGTGGTTTTGGAATTCATCTTGAAAAACGTCCACATAGATTTGACCAATTAAAAGAGCGAAGTCCGAAAGAATGGGAATATTGGATGTACAAATGCTGCACTGATGGAGAAACAGGCGAGAAATACGGATGGGCGAGGGTACTTGATTATATAGGTGTGGAATATGAGGAGGAAAACTAAGTGTACATTTTATCGCAGGACAAAACGCGGATTTATAACATGTCTGGTCACATAGAAGGGATCGGATACGAAGAATCAAAAGACTACAAGCAAAGAAAGAGTGAAAACATCAGGCATACGATTCAGGTATTTGATGGATGTGCAGAGGAGATCGCGGAGTTCAAAACGAAAGAAGATTGTATGCTGGTGATATATGCAATCTTTAAGGGAATGGAACAGGATAGCAAGGCAGTAGAGATTCCGACACAGGAAGAAATGGAAAAACAGAAAGATCTGATCAAACAGCTTGCGGAAGCGGGGCAGGAAGTGGCAGCAGGCATCGAAGATCTTCTGAAAGAAATGTTCAACGGGGAGTAAAGCCGAAACGGGGTGCAAGCCCCGTCCGGTCACGATGGCAACGTGATCGCTGACGATGGCAAGCTGATAGCCGTCCGATGAACACTGTGGAAAAATAGCGGCGGGCATAGACTGCCAGAATTCTATGCAGATGTTCAACAGGTTTTCAGATGCTTTTTAATGTGAAAAGCATCAACGCAGCGTCAGATGTTGCCGGAAGGGATGTGGTGATATATATGACTGCGCTGGATGGGCGCAGATTTGATTATGACGGAAGGCGGTACATAGAAAGGATTTAAGAATGGGAAAAAGAAAAATCGAATGCAATAACAAATCATGCAAACATCATGTTTATGACGGAAAGTGTGACACTTGCGTTGTACTTGATGAAACAGGAAAGTGTCGGTCATTTGAAAAAGGATTTGCATATTATTTTCACATTGTATGGAATGCATTGGGAAACAAAAATTTTATTGATGCAATAGAAGTGAAACAAAAACCAGAGCTGAAGATAGGCATGTACTATGTGATGGAATGTTATGGGTTGGGATTTTCTGAAATGGAATGGGGAACATGTCGAATGTTACTTCTGAAAGATGGAGAAGAAGGGAAACCGTTGAATTACGAAGAAATTGTTAAACGGGAAATCGACATGGAGAAATTCAGAAAACATCTTGCAGACTTTAATGCTGGAATAATGCCGGGGCAAGGAGAAGATCAAAGCAAGCAGAGGGAAAGCGAAGTACAACATAAGGAATTCGGGTGGCTATCGCCTGAAGGAACCTTTACAGAATCACCATTCGGAACGCATGAAGAGTCAGCGGAAATGATATGCGAAAGAAAAGGCTTTGTCGATGAATACTGGAAATGGGTAAAAGAAAATGGAGATAACGAAATCGGACATTTGATGCGCGATTTTTTATCGGAAGTAAAAGGATACTGCTTGATTCATAACCCAACAGGATGCGGAGGGTATATCGTGACGAATATGAAAAGTTTGACCAAAAGACAAAAAGAATTTTTGTACGGATATTTTATGGACATGGGTGACAGATTCAAAGCAGAACAATTTATCAAGGAGTAATGATATGACAGTGAGCGTCAGGAAGGCGATGCAGGACGTTAGAAAAGCAGGGTAATAAAAAAGCCCTCTGGTATGCTTGGCGGCACCAGAAGGCTTCACGGTGGCTTCAGGACGATGCCCGAAAACCATAGTACACATCAAAGATATTGTACACCGGACAGCCTGAAAAGTCAATGAATCCGCGCTTTTCTGGACTTCCTAAAACGACCTTGTAATGGATACTAACAATTCAACCAAAGGAAGTAAAGGGAATGAGAAAGAAAAGAAGGAAGGCTGTATATGTCCCTTACGACTATGAAGCAGCATACAAGAATAGTCTGGATAAGATGGAGGAAGCAAACGAAGAAAGGATCCTGAAGGAAGGCAAGGTGAAAAGCATCTATGCAACGAAGGAGATCCGATCAGGCGATCAGCTGGAAGTGGAAATCTATCCAGAGTTTACAAAGGGACAGAAAGATCAGATCCCGGATGAAGGGAAAAGAAAAAGGCAAAGACAGGCACAGAAGAATCTGAACGATAAAAACAGTAAAAAGATGTGCGAAAGGGTGATCGGTGAGAACTTCACGGATAGAGATATATGGGCGACATTCACATACACGGATGACAATATGCCCGCTTCGATGGAAGTGGCAACGAAGAACATGCAGAACTATATCAGGCGACTGAATTACCAGAGAAAGAAGCAGGGATTGAGCAATGCAAGATATGTGTATGTCACAGAATGCAGTGAAAAAGGACGCTGGCATCATCACATCGTTATGGATGGCGATGTGGATATGGACACGGTTGAAGCGGTCTGGAATCTTGGAAAAAGAAATGAGATCAGAAGGCTTCAGAGGGATGAAAACGGTCTGGTCGGAATGGCAAGGTACATCACGAAAGAGAAAAGCAAAAAAGGCAAGTATCAAAAGACATGGTGTGCATCAAAGGGACTGCGGAAACCGAAAGAAAAAGTCAATCATTACAAAACGAAACAGAAGGATGTGGACAGGATCGTAAAAGGAGATCTGAATGTCTGCGATCATTTGATGAAATGGTATGGCGATAAATATGATTTTGCTGAAGCAGAAGTGAAATATAACACGTTCAACGGCAGGTTCTACATATACGGGCGGATGCGGTTGAGGAAAGGAACGGCACATGACAAGGGCAAGAAGTAGGAGAACAGCACGAAGAAAGATCAAAAGACAGATAAGGAAGACTTTGAATATCATATGCGCTGTATGGGATTTCGTTGCAAGACATCCGGCAATGCTTGCGATGCCACTGATCATTTTCCTGTTGGTGTTGACAATACAAATGCACGAATTTGAAAAGCAGGTGCAGGCGTGGTATCAGGAGATCCGGCAGCAGCAGGAGCAGATCGAAGAATTGTATGATCGGCAGGATCCAGTGGAGCAGACAGACATGACGGATGTATATGGATGCAAAAGCCTGTACGGTACATATGATTTTCCGTGGAATACAATGTCGCAGGACTGGGGGAGCGATCAAGTGACAGGATTTTATTATCATGAAATATCTGAAGAATGCAAGGCAGCAGGCGGAGAGTTACCGACGATCATTCAGGTATACACATACATTGTATGCGAACAGAATGGCGTCGATTATGAAATGGTTTTTGCATTGATCGAACAGGAATCCAGATGCAGATGGGACGCTGAAGGCGACAATGGAACGTCAATCGGTTTGATGCAGGTATCGGGAAAATGGCATATGCAAAGGATGGAAGAACTGGGAGCGTATGACCTGAAGAATCCATATCAGAATGTGTTGGTTGGCGTGAATTATCTGTCAGAAATCCAGAACGATCTTCGTGGAACAGTATCAGATGAAGATCTTCCGTACTATACACTGGCAGTTTATAACTACGGGAAGCAGGGCGCAAAAGCGAATCTGTGGGATCAGGGCGTTGTGAAGTATACATACAACACGAAGATTATGGATCGAGCGCAACAGCTGAAGGAAGAGAAAAAGAAAGCAGAGGAGGGACGCAGATGATCAGGAGCATCGCAAAGAAGATCCAGCACATGATCCGTATGATCATGATTCAGCAATGCAATCACTGCTGCCTGTTCTGCAAATATTGGAACATATGCAAGGAGGAAGAAGAGTGAATCGAAGATACGCAAGAAGAAGCGAGGATACAGAGCAAATGAGCGTCATGGACTGGGCGCGATGGAACCAGAACGCACATCCGGAACTGGAACTGCTGCATCATTGCCCGAATGGGGGGAGCCGCAACAAAACAGAAGCGGTGAAACTGAAACAGATGGGTGTGAAAGCTGGGATTCCGGATCTGTGTCTTCCGGTTCCGATGGGAATGTACAACGGTTTGTACATTGAAATGAAATACGATACCGGAAGACTGGAAGACAGCCAGAAGAAAATGCTGAAGGCACTGGCGGCAGCAGGACATTACTGCACAGTTTGCTATGGGGCAGAAGAAGCGATCCGGGTGCTGCAAGAATATATCAACCTGAAGAAAATTGATGCTGGAAAAAGAGAAGATACAATGTCAGAACAGAACCTGATGATTAGAAAGAACGGGAAAGTGAAATGTATTATTTTCAAAGAGTAGAAGAAAGATCCAAACAGGCAAGGAAAGCACTGAAGAACTGCGAACTGGCGCGAAGACAGAAAAAATTCGGATTCAAGGAAGCAGTGATCAGCAGCCGCGGAGAATGTACCGGATGCAGAAATCCAGATGACGGGGCGCTGGATCGAAAGTGCAAGCGTTGCCAGTATAACGAATACTATGAAGCGAAGTGATTACGCTTTTTCTTGCGGCGGCTGCATATGCAATCACTGTGCGAACAGCGTGGAAACGATAGACAACTGCACCGGAGAAGCAAAAGAACCTTGCTTCGTATGCGATGAGTGCAGATGGTATGACGGAGATACGAAGAATCCGGATAAATGGAAACAGGAATGTGATGAATATATCATCACAGAGGAGCAGGCAAAAAGAAACAGAAAAAAATTCAAAATTGTGAAATAGGAGGTACACATCATGAAAACAATCGCAATTATGAACCAGAAGGGCGGAATCGGCAAAACAATGACGGCGGCTTCGATCGCCTACCTGCTGGGAGAAGAACAGGGAAAGAAGGTGCTGTTGGTTGATGCGGATCAGCAGGGCAATGTATCAATGTTGTATGACAGATACAAACCGGAAGGGATCGGGATGTCCGAATTACTGGAAAGACACAGAAGCGTCGGGGGATCTTACAAGACAACAGACCTGATCCAGACAACACCGTATCACAATATTGACATCATCACAGCGAATGGGTATTTAATGCGGACTAACATGAATCTGCTGCTGAACGAAAAAGAAGATCAGATCCTTCGCTTTGCGGCTGCAATGTTGGAAGTACAGGATGTATATGATTATTGCGTGGTTGATTGTGGGTTGCTGCTGGATATGACCGTGACGAATGTTCTGGTGGCGACAGATCTTGTGATCCTTCCGGTTAAGATCGGCGGATTTGAAATTGAAGCAATCGCAAACATGGATGAACAGCTGGAAGATCTGCGAAGCCTGAATAACAGGATCCGCATGAAGATTTTAATGACTATGCGGCAGAAGAACCAGACAAGCCTTCAGGTGGAAGCGTGGCTGAAAGAATCATCTGGACAGGATTGCTTCGTGACAGCTGTTAGAAGATCCATCATTGCGGAAAAGGCAACCATGCAGCGCGTGCCACTTCCGAAGTTTTCTAAAAATTGCATTGTTACGCAGGACTATCGAAACGTTGTGACGGAACTGCTGAAAGATATGGAGGGATAGACATGGAAATTGATGGACAGGTAACGATCAGCCTGAAGACATTTAGCCAGCTTCAGGACAGGGCAAAGCAGGCGGACGAACTGAAAAAGAAAATGCAGGATCTGCAAGAGGAGATCACAGACATTATTGATCAGATTGACGAATCGGAAGCGGAACCGATCTTTCGTGAAATTGATGATAGTAATATGACGGATAAACAGATACAGAAAAGGTTCGATGAAGCGATTGCGAAGTTTAGGATCATTCTGGATCCGGAGAAGACAAAGCGTTTGATTCAGAAGTACATAGAAAAAGACAGAAGTGATTCACACGCGGATGTGAAGAACGCAAGCCGGAAGGTGCTGGAACAGATAACGATCACGATGAAAGCAGAGGAGGAATAAACATGGCAGCAGGATGGAGCGTAATGGATGCCTTAAATAAAAACAGCAAGGCAGCAGCAGAAGAGAAACCGAAAGCAAGATTCCGGACACGGGACATTAGTATCCGGAAGATTTACAGCAATGACAGAAATTTTTATTCGATGCCGGGGATTGAACAGCTGGCACAGGAGATCTTGGCGGTTGGTCTGATGGAGAATATGACAGTGGCATATGCACCGTGTGAACGCGGAGAATATAAGATCATCGCCGGGGAAAGAAGATGGCGTGCATTGAATTTGTTACTGGAAAAGGGATATGAAGATTTTGAAACGGTGACATGCCAGATCAAAAGCGCAGCTGAAGAGAATGAAGAAATGGTACAGCTGATCATTGCGAATGCGTATCGTGACAAGACGATCGTGGACATGTTGGAAGAGGAAAAACGCCTGAAGGAATCGCTTCAGTACATGAAAGATAATGGATTGACGCTTCAGGGGTACAAACTGGACAGCGGACGTCTGCGTGATGTGATCGCTTCAATCATGAACACGACCGGAACGAAGATTGCACAGATTGAAAGTATTAACAAGCATTTGATTCCGGAATTTTCGGCAGAACTGAAAGAAGGTCGCCTGACCTTCTCAGCAGCATATGAAATTAGCGGAATGGCAGAGGATAAGCAGATGGAACTGCTGGAAAAGTACAAAGAAGGCGGGCTGTCATTAAAAGAAGTGAAACAGGCAAAGAAAGAGATCGAAGAAGCAGCAGAGAAAGCAGAAATTCCGGGACAGATGAATTTGCAAGGGGAGCAGGAGGAAGCAGAAGAGGAGCAGGAAGAAGAATGGCAGCAGGCACATCCGGAAAGCATCACATCACTTTGCTATTCATGCCAGCGATATTCAGAATGCAACGTGAAAACAGGGACATGTCAGGACTGTGATCGTTATGTTGATAAGGCGGAAGCTGAAAAGACGCCGGAACAGCGATATGACGAGGAACAGGCGGCAATCGACAGGAAAACGGCGAAAAAGCTGACTGAAATGGAGCAGGAAGAAAAGATGCAGAACCTGCCTTCGGATGAAAAGAAAGCGCGGATGATGCGAGTGTCAGCGGAATTATTAAAAGACATCAAAGAAGGAAAGATCCGCCACATGATTGTGAAAGAGGATCAGGCAGGATACAAAGAAAAGGACATTTTGACACTGCTTGCATTCCGTGATGGAAGATCAACAGGTGAACAGATGCGTGTATGCATCACATGCGCCGACGATGCACAGACATCCAGTGCGATCATTGAAGGATATGCTGTCATCGGGATTATGGATGTCTACGATGCGGAAGCATTGGGGCTGATTGACTTGGAGGATGAAGACTGATGGCAGATAAAAACAAATTTGTAAAACCGGAATTAAAGAAATACAGCGCGAAGAAGCTGTTGACACAGGATAGATTGATGAATGCTATGATCGGTATCAGAGAAATTCAGACAAAGCTATGGGAAACGATGCCGGATGATCAGTACGAAAAGCTGGAACCGGAATTTGACACAGCGATCGCTGCAATGATGGCGCATATGTGCGGGGTGATGCCTGCACACGCGCAGCCGGATCAGGAAAACAGTCAAGATATCCTGATGCCTGCAACATAGGAAAGGAGAACGACATGGAAAAGAAATTCAATGAAGAAGTGTACAGAAACGGATCAGAAGTTGTTTGCGACGCCTGCGGATCTGTAATTAAACACATAAATGTGAAAGCAAGGATCATCGCAAGACAGGCGGAAGGATTTAACGTGACAGAACAGTATTTTACCTGTCAGGAATGCGGGAAGAAATACACAGTGCTGATTGTAGATCATGAAATGCAGTTCTTGATTCAGAAGCGGCAGCAGGTGGAACGACAGATTAAACTGCATAGACAGATCCGAAGTCGGGCGCAGACGATCCAGCGTCTGGTCACAAAGATTGAAAAGATCAAGAAGCAGCAGGAAGAAAGAATGATTATGCTGAAGGAACAATACAAGGAGGAAATCGGATCATGATGCAGATGAACATCGAAAGAATGATAAATGCAACAGGATCGTTGCTGATCTGGCTTGTGATGATACTGGCAGCAGTGATTCTTGCAGGTCTGATCATAATTGTAGCAAAGGCAATCAGTCAGGGCATTAAAGATATGGACAGGAAAGGAGAAAGGAAAGATGCAGATAACAACACTTCCGAAAGATGATGTAAAAAGAGGAGAAATCTATTATATAAGCCGGGGAGGATACAACACAGGAAGCGAACAGCAGGCAGACAGACCGGGCGTGATCGTCAGTAATGATAAAAATAATAAAAATAGTCAGACATTGGAAGTTGTATATTTGACAACGCAGCCGAAGAATGAACTTCCGACACATTGCACGATTCGATCAACAGGGCGCGTCAGCACTGTTTTGTGTGAACAGATCCACACAGTCGCTGTGGAACGCATTGGGAAATACATCGGAGTGTGTACAGCGCAGGAGATGCAGAACATCGACATAGGGCTGATGATCTCGATCGGTTTAGGCGATGGGGGGGCGACAAAGGACAAAACAGTTGTCGCTGATCAGAAAGAAGAGAAAAAAGCAGAGGAGAAAAAGACGGAAACGAAAGTCCAGATGGAAACAAACGAAGAACTGATCAAGGCAAGGACGGAAAGAGATATATTCAAGAAGCTGTATGAACAGATGACCGAAAGGCTGTTAGAAAGGCGAGAATGAGCAAAACACAGATTGTACTTGCGACAGGGGAAGTATACGACGTTGAAGACAAAGGAGAAAGAAGAATACTAATTCCGGTGGGATGCATAAAGCAGGAGGAAGAAAAGCATGAACAAAGTGATTTTAATGGGACGTTTAACACGGGATCCACAGGTGAGATACACACAGGGGCAGGATTCAATGGCGATTGCAAGGTTTACACTTGCGGTCGATAGAAGAGGACGAAAACAGGAAGGTCAGCAAGATGCTGACTTTCCTTCTTGCGTTGCTTTTGGGAAAAGTGCGGAATTTGTGGAAAAGTATGTGCATCAGGGAACGAAGATTGTATTGACTGGGCGGATCCAGACGGGAAGCTACACAAATAAAGACAATATCAAAGTATACACGACGGAAGTGATCGCGGAAGACATTGAATTCGCAGAAAGCAAAGCGGCAGCAGAGGGATCCGGCGGAGCAGGAGGACATCAAAAACCGGAGCAGACGGAAAACGATGGATTTATGAATATACCGGAAGGCATCGACGAAGAATTGCCTTTCAATTAGGCAAAAAGGAAGGATGTGACGATATGGGGCTGAAAGAAGCGTTTAGAAAAGTGGGACAGGTGATCGAAGAAACAAAAATGAAGATCGGAATGAAAAAATACAAAAAAGGCGGAATTCAGGTCGAAGAAAAAGACCAGAAGCCGGAAATGGTAATTCCTATAAATGATATTCCGCTACCGGAAGAAAAAAGGGAAACAGAAGATGCAGAAATCCGAAAAATCGAAGATCTTCCGGCATATGAAGACAGAAAATTTTATATTGCGGCTAAAATGCAGGTTGAACCGGAGGAAGTGGAAAAAGTGATCAGAAAAACGGAAGCAGAATGGAATCTGTCGCCAGATAAGGCGGCAGAAACATTGAAAATGATCAGTGATGCAGCCGTGAAGCTGAATATGGCATTTGCAGAAATGATGGAGAATATACGGCGGGTGGCTGACAAAATATCAGAGGTTTTCAGACGTATACATGAAAATAATACGATGACAGAAACACAGATCAGAAAAAGAGAATTATGGCGGCGATATTATGAGGAGAAAAGCCGGATGTCAAACAATGAGCGCAGAAGGCGAGGAATACCGATGGTAAAACGACCAAAACGGCAGCAGTATAGACCGCCGAAAAAGAAGACGACAAAAGGATAATAAAGGAAGGATGGTGTGGCAAATATGGAGCAGGAAAAGGAAAAGAATGAAGAAACATTCGTGAAGAAGGTGGTGCAGACAGCACTGGAAGCGGAAAGACAGATCCGCAGGCAGCAGGTACTACACAACACACGGATGCTGATGGAAGAATACATCGAAATGAAAAGACATATTGAAAGCGCAGTATCAGAGGAAGAAGAACTGAAGGAAGAACAGTATGATATATTCGGAGGAGAAGGCGCACATCTTGGAAGTGTTCGCAGATCAAAAATGAAGACAGCGATGATGATTGCGAATATTGACAGAGCAATGGAAGAACTGCGGGCAGAATATGAAACGAAAGAAATGACATACAAATACGATGCCTTTAAGATGCATTATATTGATGGGGCATCGTATGAAGAGATTGCAGACATCCAGAACTGCGGAAAGAACACACCGTCCAGATGGTCAAAAGAATTGATCAGGAAAATGTCAGTGAAGTTATTCGGGATAGATGGCGTTGAAAAATATTAAAAAGAAATCCTTTTTGCTTTTCTTTTTGGGGAAAAGTTGGGGAAAAGCTGGGGTTTTAATGGTGGGATGAAAGATGTAAACTGATAGCGTGGAAAGTTGCAAGAAGCGATTGTACAGAAATGTGCAGTCGCTTTTTTATTGCCATTTCCACACCCTTCTGAACACTGCGACGGGCATCTGCAAAGATGCCTGCGTGCAGTGTGTATATAGCACGAAAGAAGGTGATACATAGTGCTATTACACAGATGTAAATGCGGGGCATTGATACCGCAGGAATTACGCCTGTGTCCGGACTGTGAAGCAAAGGAAAGCGACAAGATGTCAAGGCATATGGAATACAATCTGCGCCGAAGAAATAAGAAAGCAGCGGCTTTCTATGTGTCGGCGGAATGGCGCAAAGTACGGGCGTTTGCACTGTCTTTATATGACAGCTTGGACATGTATGCGTACTATGTTCAACACAAGATTGTTGTGGCTGACATGGTACACCACATCACGGAGATAGAAGAAGACTGGACACAACGCTTGAACGTGGAAAACCTATTCCCGTTAAGCAATGGAAACCACGGGATCATCAGTGCGCTGTACAAGAAGGATGAAGCAACGAAAAGACAGACACAGGAGTTGCTGCGGAACATTATCCAGCAGCACTGGAAAGGGGTAGGGGGTATCGAAAAAGTTTTGACCGGGCTGGATTAGTCGCGCCCCCTCTATTCTGTGGAGAAAACTCCCCACGGAAATTTCAGATATAAGGGCAAACGGTCATGTGTCAGATTCTGACACAATCCGCAAGGAAAAGCAGCGGGAAAGGAGGTCGATATAATGGCAGGACAACGACAGCCGATCGCGCTGGTACAAGCAAAAGGGAAGAAACATCTGACAAAGGCAGAGATCGCAGAAAGAGAACAGACGGAAGTGAAAGCACCGTCGGACAGAGTGACGCCGCCGTCATACCTGACAGCTACGCAGAAAAAGGCATTCAGAAAAACGGTGAAAGAACTGCGGGCGATCGACCTGATTTCAAACTTGGACGTGGAAGCACTGGCGCGGTTAGTGATCGCGCAGGAGAAATACAGAGAAGTGACAGAAACGATCGCAAAGCAGCCACTGATGGTAACTGTGGCATACGACACAGGGAAAAAAGATGCAGAAGGCTATCCGATCATGGCAGAACATGAGGTTGTGAACAGTCAGGTGGAACGTCTGGCGATCATTCAGGACAGGTATTTCAAACAGTGCCGACAGGGTGCAGCAGATTTTGGACTGACAGTATCGTCAAGATGCCGCCTGATTATTCCAAAAGCACCGGAAGCACCGAAGACAAACAAATTTAAAGACAAGTTTGCGTGATGATGCGATGCAGGACAGAACGACACAGTACGCTGCGGATGTCCTTGCGGGAAAAATAATTGCCGGGGATCTGGTAAAACTTGCCTGCAAGCGTCATCTGGACGACATCGAAAAGTCAAAGGCTGCGCCATATAAATACTATTTTGATGTGGAGCAGGCGGAAAGAATCATTGAATTCGCTGAAACATTGACCATCGCAGAAGGCGAAGAGGAAGAACAGGTTGAATGTTACGCATTCCAGTGTTTTATTCTCGGAAATCTGAACGGATGGCGGACAAAAACAGGCGGACACAGAAGATTCCGAACATCATATGTGCAACTTGGAAGACAGAACGGTAAATCTTTTCTGAATGGAATTCTGGCTGCATATTACGGAAATTTTGAGAAGTACAAATACGGTCAGATATACTGCACAGCAACGAAAAAAGATCAGTCGCTGATCGTATTCAATGAAATTGTGAAGTTTATCCGGTCGGATCATGATCTGGATGAGTGTTTCAATGTACACGAACACAACAGCACAATAGATTGTTTACTGACACATAGCAAAATAAAGGCGCTTTCAGGAGATACGAAGTCAATCGACGGATTCCGCCCGTATCTTGGAATTGTCGATGAATACCATGCACACAAAAACGACCAGATGTACAAACTTCTGGAAGGCGGAATCAAGAAGATGAAATCTGCGCTGATCAGTGTGATCACGACAGCAGGGTTCGATCTGAAGTCACCATGTTATGCATTGTATGAATATTGCGTGAAGGTGCTGAAAGGCATTGCACACAATGATTCACAGTTCATATACATCGCACAAATGGATGAAACAGACGACATGTGGACGCCGAAGAACTGGATCAAGGCGAATCCGATCCTGCAATATGATCTGGAAGCACTTGAAAACATGGTTCCGATTGCTGAAACAGCGAAAGAAATGGGCGGATCCAGTTTGCGCGATTTCATTGTGAAACAGCTGAACATGTGGATTCAATGGACGAATGATGTCTATCTGAAAGACATGGAATTGTGGCAAAATGGCGCGACAAAGAAGACACTAGAGGATTTTCGGGGACAGAAGTGCTATGTGGGGCTGGATCTTTCTGCTGGTGGAGATTTGACATCACTGGCGATCGTATTTCCGTTCTTGAAAGATGATGTCAGAAAATATTTTGTTCATGCACACAGTTTCATACCGAAAAGAAGGGTTGAAGAACATATCAAAACAGACCGGACGGAATATGACTTATGGATCCGCGACGGACTTGTGACGGTAACAGAAACGATGGGCGGGGTAAAAACTGACTATCGGTATATTTTAACCTACTTGGAAAAAATCATCACCGATTATGAACTGGATGTGCAATTTATTCTTTACGATCCGCATAATGCGTCAGCTTTCTTGACGGATCTGGAAGCGTTGGGATTCGACAGCGTGGCTGTAACACAGTCAGCAAAAGCACTGAATGATGCAACGGTTGACTTCAGACTTGAAATTGAATCAGAAAATGTGGAACACGATGGAAACGCGATGATCAAATGGTCGATCGCGAATGCAAAGACAACTTCCAACAGTTTCGGAGAAATCAAGATCGACAAAGAGTATCAGACAGAACGAATCGACGTGATAGATGCGATCATTGACGCATGGACAGCTGCAATGAAAGGCGAAGTGAAACAGAATACAGCAGAATCGGTCGAAGAATGGCTGAAACTATATGAAGCAAGTAAGAAAAAACAGGCGAGGGGGTGATGCGGGTTGAATGTATGGCAGAAGTTCAAAGGATGGATTGCAAAAAAAATGAACTTCACCGTGGAAACATCACCAGCGATGAAGGAAGAATCATTTCTTGAATGGCTTGGTGTGAAAAGAAAAAACAAGGATGTGATGGCGGAAGTAACGTACTTCACATGTTTGAAAATGATGTCTGAAACGCTGGCAAAAATACCGTGGAAATATTATCAAAAAACTGAAAAAGGGATCATTGAACCAGAACTGTCGGATGTTGCGAAACTGCTGAAAAACAGACCGAATCCGTTTATGACGCCCACAGCTTTCTGGAATGCCGTGGAAATGAACCGAAATCACTTCGGAAATGCGTATGTATATGTCAGGTCGAAGTTCAAAAGAAAAAAATACGGCGGAGAATACAAAGTCATGGACTTGTGGATTATGCCGTCGAACTGCGTGCAGATTGTAGTGGATGATGAAGGATACTTCGGAGGAAGAGGAAAGATCTGGTATGTCTACAACGATAAATACAGCGGGCAGCAATATGTGTTCGGGACAGATGAAGTTCTGCATTTCAAGACATCACACAGCTTGGATGGTATTACGGGGCTTCCTGTGCAGGCGATATTGAAGACGACTGTGGAGGGCGCAGCGGCATCACAGGACTATCTGAACAGCTTATATGAAAGCGGACTGACTGGGAAAGCAACACTGGAATACACAGGAGATCTGAACAAAGATTTAAAAGAAAAACTGGTGCAGGCATTTGAAGAATTCGGATCAGGCGCAAAAAATGCAGGAAAAATCATTCCGGTTCCGCTTGGGATGAAGCTGACGCCACTGGATATTAAACTTTCGGACAGTCAGTTCATCGAACTAAAGAAATATTCAGCACTTCAGATCGCAGCTGCATTCGGAATCAAGCCGAATCAGATCAATGATTACACAAAATCTTCGTACAGCAACAGCGAAATGCAGCAGTTGTCATTCCTAACAGACACGATGCTTTTTGTATTAAAGCAGTACGAAGAAGAGGTCAATTATAAGTTATTGACAGATGAAGAAGCCTTCAGCGAAGGAAAATATTACAAACTGAATGAAAAAGTTCTGTTAAGAACTGACAGCAAGACACAGATGGAGATTTTCGCAACAGGTGTCCAGAATGGAATTCAAAAAGTGAATGAATGCCGACGAAAACTGGATCTGATGGATGCAGAAGGCGGTGATCAGCTGATCGTGAACGGAAATTATATTCCGATCACAGAAGTTGGAAAGCAGTACGAAAAAGCGGGAAATGCACAGCAGCAAAGCGTGCTTCCTATACAGCCGGAAACGGATCAGAAAACGCAGAAGGATCCGGAAGAAGGAGATCAGGCAGACACGACCGGAACAGAACCTGATGAAAAAGAATCGCAGGAAGGAGGGGAAAACGATGAAGAATAAATTCAATTTTTCACGGAGAAATCCAAAAACAAAGAAGATTGAAAATACTGGATTTATGGAATTCAGAAATGTATCGAATAATGCAGCAGACCTGTATATATACGGTGACATTGTTTCTTCAACATGGGAAGCATGGTGCGATGAAGATACATGCCCGCAGGATATATCAGATTTTATGAATCAGATTGAACCGGGGGCTGAACTGACGGTGTACATCAACAGTGGCGGTGGTGACGTATTTGCCGGGATAGCGATTCACAGCATTTTATCACGGCATACCGGACATAAAACAGGCATCGTGGACGGAATGGCTGCGTCGATCGCATCCGTGATCCTGATGGCTTGTGATTCGATTGTAATGTCATCGGGAGCGCAGATCATGATTCACAAACCGCTGTCATGGGCATATGGAAATGCGGATGATTTTCAGCGGCTGATCAGTGAACTGGATAAATGTCAGAAAAGCATCACGGACATATATATGGGACGAGTGAAAGAAGGCGTGACAGAAGAACAAGTCACAGATCTGATCAATGCCGAAACATGGATGACGGCAGAGGAAGCAAAGGAAATCTTCGATGTGCAGATCGAAGAACGTCCAGCGGTCGCCGCCTGTGTTGGCTGGATGATGGAGAATTTCAAAAAAGCACCAGAAGGCATTAAAACACAAAGCGCAGATGATGTGACGGCGAAGATTACAGCCGAAGAAGAAGCAATCATCGAAGAAATGGAACTTTTCGGAATCTAAGGAGGAAAACAGAATGAGCAAAGCAGCAAGGGCATTGCTGAAGAAGATCAATGACAAGAAAAATGCGATCAGAGGTCTTCAGGGGCAGGGAAAAACACAGGAAATGAAGGATCAGATGGCGGAACTTCGTGAGATGCAGGAAGAATTCGACATGCTGATGGAAATGGAAGAAGACGATGACGATGGTATCAAGGATTCTTTACACAATGGGAAGATGAAGGAAATTGAAGATGGTCAGAAGTCTAAAAAGTACAGCAAAGCGCAGGTGTGCAAAGCGTTTGTAAACAGGATCGTATGTGGTCTTCGTAAACGTGCTATGCCGGAAGAAGATCAGGAGATCATGGACAGCTTCAAAAACATGATGAAGGAAGGCGTAGACGAGGATGGAGGTTTTACGGTTCCGGAGGATGTAAGCACAGACATCATTGAACTGCGCCGTACAGAAAACGATCTGGAACAGTACGTCAATGTCGAAAAGGTAGCGACAATGAGTGGATCCCGTGTGATCGAAGTTGATGCAGACAGTACACCTTGGGGCGACGTGGATGAAGGTGGAGAATTCGGAGAGGAAGAAACACCGAACCTGAAACAGATCAAGTATGCAATCAAGAAAAAGGGCGGAATTCTGAAGACAACACGCGAACTGCTTCAGGACACTGCTACGAATATCCTTGCATATCTGAATAAGTGGATCGCAAAGAAGTCAAGAGCGACAAGAAATGCTGCAATTCTGAATGTGATTAACACAATCACAAAAGGAAAAGAAGTTGCGGTTGCGACTTTTGATGATTTCAAAGATGTATTCAACGTGAAGCTGGATCCGGCGATTGCAGTAAGTTCTATTGTATTGACGAATCAGGATGGCTTTAACTACATGGACAAGCTGAAGGATAAGGATGGCAAGTACATCATGCAGCAGGATCCGACAGATGCAACAAAGACGCTTCTTTTTGGCAAGTATCCGGTAAAGGTTGTGAGCAATAAGACACTGAAAAGCACAAATGTATTAAAAGGCGGAACAGGATCTGACAAAAACGATGTGACTGGCTACAAATATCCGGTATACATGGGAGATCTGAAGGAAGCTGTTACCTTGTTTGACCGTGAGAAAATGACGATCGAACTTTCTACTGAAGCGGGAGATCTGTGGGCGAAGGATCTGACGGGAATCAAGGTTCGTGACAGATTTGACGTTCGGTCTGTCGATGAAACTGCGGTTGTTAAAGGAGAAATCAGCGTTGCTGTGGCTGGCTAACAAAAAAGGGGCGTGATGATATGAGCCTAAAGGAATTGAAACAGTATCTGCGCGTCGATTATACAGACGATGACAGCATGATCGAACTAATGCATGATGCTGTCATCGACGAAATGAAGGAACTGATTCCGTCATTCGATCCGGAAAAGCCAACAAATAGGCAGAAAATACTGATCTGTTCGTATGTGAAGGAATTATACGATCGCAGGGATCGAATGTACAACAACGGGAAAATCACATCTGATTCAACGGAACGCATCAGGTACGCGATTCAGTCAATGATGCTGAAAGAAACGTTAAGGGGATAGCATGGCAACAGCAAGGATCAAATTTTATAAGCGAAACAAAAGTCTGGAAAACGGACGGCAGCAGGAAAAAGAACCGACACTGTTTTATGAAGCATGGTGTGAGATCAGAAACCTTTACGGGCAGGAATTGTACGAAGCACTGGATGTCAGGCTGGAAAATGCAATCGTATTTGAAGTGAGATATTGCAGACGTATAAAAGAGATTAAAGTACATGCAAAAGATTTCTTGATCGAATTTGAAGGCGACAGATATGACATTTATGCAACGGATTTCAAACAAAATGACAGGCAGTATGTGCAACTGAAAGCCAACAGACACGACTGACAGGAGGAAATAGAGATGGAAATATCGTTCCGATTTGAAGGATTTGAGGAAGTACAGCGTGGTGTGGAAGCCCTGTCGTCAAGTGCTGAAATCGGAGCGATCAATAAAAAAATATTTCAGAGATCCGCCGATATTGCAGAACCGAAGATGAAGGCACACATGGCAAGATCTGCTGACAATTCGAAGTCAGGACGGAATGGATACAGACCGCCGGGACATGCGCGGGACAACATTCCTAAGAAGGTAACGACCAAAAAAGGCGAAGTCGGATGGGAATTGAATGGCGACGCGCAAAACTGGTTTTACATGAAGTTTGTGGAGTGGGGGACATCGAAAATGCCGCCGCGGGACTTCCTGAACAATACGAAATCGGAGTGTGAAAGTGAATATCACATGATAGCTGATCAAGAGTACCAGAAAGCATTAAACGAAAAACTGGGAGGATAAAACAGTGGATGTTATTGGATTGGCAGCGGAAGCATTGAAGCCGATTTCGGATGAAGGAACAATCGTACAGCAAGGATGGTATGACGAAAGCCTGAAACGGCTTCATGTGACACTGTGGAAGCTACGAGACACAGAAGATGCACATTCAGATGATGAATGTGAAATTGAAGCAGCAAGCATACAAGTGAATATCTGGTCGCGGAGCGATCAGCAGACGCTTGTGAAAAGAATAAAAAGACTGATGAAGAAAAACGGATTTCTATTTCAGGAAGGAAATGATCAGACTGAAACAGATACGGGGATCTTTATCAATGCGATGCGATTTTTAATTTTGAAAGAAGCAGAGGAAACGGAGGAATAAACATGGCAGGAGAAAAAGAAAAGATCGTGCGAAGCAGGACTGTATCGTTCAGAGATATTCATATCGCAAAAGTTACAACGAATACAGAAACAGAATACACGGCAGAAACACCGTCAAAGCTGGCACGCGCGATCACGGGAAAGATCAGCGATGAATTTGAAACTGAAAAAATTTACAGTGATGATTCGGTTGAAGATGTAAACATGTCATATAAAGGGACAAGCGTGGAACTGGAAGTGAACAGTTTGGCACCGCAGGATAAGTCGCAGGTGTTCGGGCATCTGTATGAAAAAGGCTTCCTGATTAAGACGAAGGATGACAAAGCACCGGAACTTGCGCTTGGATGGCGTGCGAAGAAGCTGAATGGCAAGTATGAATTCAAATGGCTGTACTGTGGAAGATTCGGTCAGGGATTTGAAGATAATTACGAAACAGAAGGGGAAACAAAAACAACGCAGACAGCAACATTGAAGGGCGATTTTTATGCCCGTCAGATGGATGGAAGATATGAATGCAGCGTTGATGAAAGCAATCTTCTTGCGGAACATACAGAAGCAGCGGCAGCGATCAAAGACTGGTTTTCAAAAGTTCAGGAAAAACCGGATGCAGCATAAAACAGGAGGGAAAAGAAATGACAGCAGCTAAAACAAAGAAAAGATCAATTATCATCGGCAACAAAGAATATACGATGCCGCAGAAGATGTCCACGATGGCATATTTGCGCTATCTGGAAGTGCGCGACAGCATTATGGACACAGAAGCGAAACAGGCGTTGTACACAAGACAGCAGTTCATGGATATGATGGACGTTATTGTTGAAATGTACGGAAACCAGTTCACAACAGATGACATGCTGGATGCTGAAACCGGAATGACACCGGATTCGATCGTGATGGAATTTGCATTGATGGATGTATCAGTGGGTGAAAAGGTTGATAAAAGAACGGAAGACTTCGCGAAAAATTTTACAAATGGCAAGTGATGCCGGAACTGATCTTGTCGTGTGGACACAAAGAATATGTCTGCACGACGATTTCAGTGGAAATGTATCGCAGATATACGGAAATCATGGAACGGAATGACAGTGATTCGATCAGTGATGCTTTTGAAGCGAATACGAAGATCTTAATGACAGTATTCGGAGCAAGACAGCGGGAGGTGGAAGAAGCCGATCCGGAAGATGTATTGTCAGCTGTGAAAGAAATCCATTTCATGATGCAGGATGTGATCACGAAGAAATTTCTGGATCTTAATCCAGAACATCCTGAAAAGATACAGAAAGAAAAATCTGCTTTCGACGAATATGACGAAGAAAATGGATATAACGATGAAGATCCGGGTGAAAACCTGTGGAAGATATGCAGGGAAAATGTGGATCGGATAGTGAAGATCTGTATCAATCTTATGAAAAACTCATATCAGCAGTGCATAGAAGCGGACATCATGAGCCTTTTAGATCATGCGGCATTCGAGATTAGGACGGTCGATGAGAAGTAAAGAAAGGAACGCGAAACATGGCTAAGACCTTAATTGAGATTAGGGCAGAAACGTCGCAGTATCAGCAGGCGATGCGTCAGGCAGCAGCAGAGATGAAAAACCTGACAGCACAGCATTCGCTGGCTGCGGCACAAGCAAAGTTAAGCGGATCCGCGCAGGACGCCCTGCGTGCAAGAGTGACCGAACTGACATCGAAGATAGATGTTCAAAAGGGGATCGTGCAACAGAATGGACAACAGTATGACAACTTAAAACAGAAGTTGGAACTGCAAAAAACAGCGCACGATCAGCTGAAGACAAAGGTTGAAGCGGCAAAAAAAGCATATGAAGATAGTGCGAAAGCGACAGGCGAAGACAGCGAAGAAACACAGAAGCTGAAGGCAGAATATGAAAAGTTGTCTTCGCAGCTGTCCACCAGTGAAAGCCAGATCACAAAAACAGAAACAGCGATCACGAAGCAGGAAGCGGCAGTGAATCAGTCGAAAGCTGCACTGACTGAAATGGAAGCGGAATTGAAAAATGTGAACGCAGAACTTGCGCGTGCGCCGTTTGATGAATATGCAGCAAAAGCAGAAAAGGTTGGCGGCACATTAACGAGTGTGGGGCAGAAACTTCTTCCGTTATCGACCGGTATTGCAGGGCTTGGAGTTGCGGCTGTTAAGACGACAGCGGATTTTGACAGTGAAATGTCGAAAGTATCAGCAATTTCCGGAGCAACAGGAACGGATCTTGATAAACTGCGAGGAAAAGCCCGTGAAATGGGCGCAAAAACAAAGTTCAGCGCATCAGAAGCTGCACAGGGGATGCAGTACATGGCGATGGCTGGATGGAAGACGCAGGACATGATGGACGGCTTGGAGGGCATCATGAATCTTGCGGCAGCATCAGGAGAAGATCTTGCATCGACATCCGACATCGTAACAGATGCCCTGACCGCCTTCGGACTTTCGGCAAAAGATTCCAGTCATTTTTCTGATATTTTGGCGGCAGCATCATCGAATGCAAATACCAACGTGTCGATGATGGGTGAAACGTTTAAATACGCAGCCCCGGTTCTCGGATCGTTAGGATACACAGCAGAAGATGCTGCGCTTGCGATCGGATTGATGGCAAATGCAGGTATCAAGTCCAGCCAGGCGGGAACAGCTTTGCGAGGAGCCATCACGAACCTTGCGAAGCCAACAGATACTGTCGCGGCTGCGATGGATAAGTATGGAATATCATTGACAGATAGTTCCGGTAAGATGCTTTCGCTGCGTGAACTGATGGAACAACTGCGGCAGAAGCTGGGTGGACTGTCAGAAGCGGAACAGGCACAGGCAGCAGCGGCATTATTCGGAAAGGAAGCAATGTCCGGAATGCTGGCGATCATAAACGGATCAGATAAAGATTTTGAGAAGTTGGCAGGAGCGATCGACAACTGCGATGGATCATCTGAAAAGATGGCAAACACAATGAATGACAATCTTCAGGGGCAGATCACGATCCTGATGTCACAGCTTCAGGAACTTGCTATCAGCTTCGGGGAAATTCTGATGCCAAAAATCCGTGATATTGTGACACATATTCAGAACTTTGTGGACAAACTGAATGCAATGGACGAAGGACAAAAAGAAACAATTCTTCGCATCGGAATGTTTGTGGCAGCACTTGCACCGATGCTGATGGGATTGGGGAAAGTGATCACGTTCAGCGCAAATGTATCACGCGCACTTGGAACGCTGTCAGCCGGACTTGTAAAAGCAGGCGGATTTTCAGGAGTATTCACGAAAGCACTGGGATTGATTACATCACCAGCGGCGATTGTAGTGGGAGTGATTGCAGCAATTACAGCAGTCATTATTCATTTATGGAATACGAATGAGGATTTCAGAAATACGATCACGGCGATCTGGCAGAAAATCAAAGATGCATTCACAACATTTGCAGCAGGAATCAGTGAAAGACTGTCAGCGTTAGGAATTACATTCAGCGACGTGACGTCAGCAATAAAAACAATCTGGGACGGATTCTGTAATTTGCTTGCACCAGTGTTGGAAGCTGCCTTCAGTACGATTGCAATCGCATTACAAACAGCTTTCAATGTCATTCTTGGAATATGGGATGTATTTTCTGCTGTATTCAGTGGTGACTGGTCTGGTGCGTGGGAAGCTGTAAAAGGAATTTTTTCAAGCATCTGGGATGGTCTGAAAGAATATTTTTCAACAATAATCGGAGCAGTCAAAGGTGTAGCGGACGTTTTTCTTGGATGGTTTGGAACTAACTGGGAAACTGTCTGGAATGGAGTGAAAACCTTTTTTGAAGGAATCTGGAACGGAATTTCTTCGTTTTTTGAAGGAATCTGGAATGGGATTTCAACATTCTGCACAACGGTGTGGAATGGAATTGTTACAAACGTGACGGCGTTCTGCACGACCGTACACGATACGATCAGCACAATCTTTAATGCTGTGAAAGATGTCGTGTCTAATGTGTGGGAAACAATAAAGAATGTGGTTCAGGTTGCGATCATGTTCATAGTGGAAGTTATCAAAGCAGCATTTGAATTGATAACCGTACCGTTCCGGTTTATCTGGGAAAATTGTCGAGATACGATCATAAGCGTATGGGAAACAATCAAAAGCGCGGTACAGACAGCAATCAATTTTGTGAAAGATAATATCATCACGCCAGTGATGAATGCGATCAGCACAACGATCACGACGGTATGGAATGCGATTCAGACGACATTCACGACAGTGATAAATGCAATAAAGTCTGCGGTACAGACGGCATGGAATTTCATGAAGGATAATGTGATCACACCAGTGATGAATGCGATCAGCACAACGATCTCGACGGTGTGGAACACCATTAAAACAACATTCACGACAGTGATAAATGCAATAAAGTCCGCGGTACAGACGGCATGGAATTTCATGAAAAACAGCGTGATCACGCCTGTAATGAATGGAATAAAAACAGTCATCACAACAGTGTGGAATGCGATCAAAACGGCGGTGCAGACTGTCGTAAATGCGATCAGAACGACGGTGCAGACTGTATTCAACGCAGTAAAGACAACAGTGACAACAATCTGGAATGCGATCAAAACAGGAACATCGACGGCATGGAATGCAGTGAAGACTGCGGTGACAACACCGATCAATGCCGCAAAGTCAGCAGTGACATCTGCGATTAACGGGATTAAGTCAACGATAAGTTCTGTATGGAATAGCGTGAAATCAGCAACGTCTTCGACATGGAATGCAATCAAGAGAGCGATCACAACACCGATCAATGCTGCAAAAACTGCGGTAGGAAATGCGATCAGTGCGATCCGATCAAAATTCAACTTCAGCTGGTCATTACCGCATTTGAGACTGCCTCATCCGTCTATCAGCGGATCATTCAGCTTGAATCCGCCATCAGTTCCACATTTCAGCATTAGCTGGTATAAGAACGGCGGTATTATGACGAAACCGACCGCATTCGGGGCGGCAGGCGACACATTGCTGGCAGGAGGAGAAGCGGGAGCAGAAGCAATCCTTCCATTGAAACTGTTCTATGACAGGCTGGGCGACATGCTGGATAAAAAGTTGGATGCAATTATGACAGGAACAACGGTATATGTCTATGTAACAATGGACGGCGAAGTCGTGGCAACGAAAGTATATTCAAAAGTGGAAGAAAAATTCACAGATGAAATAAAACGGAGGAGGTAAAGCATGATCATAAACGGGATTGACGTCAGAAGATACGGGGCGACATTACTGACGGCAGAAACAAAGCCCCCGAAGATGACGGCAAACTATGAAATGATGTCAAAAGCACTTCTTCCGACAGAGTACGACACAGATATTCCACTGGGTTCTATGACAATGACCATATACTTCAGGGGAAAGAACAGGGCGACACTGGAAAGAACAATGTCATCTTTTATGCAGAATTTCAGGTCATCCTGCATTATGGAAGAAATCAGAGGATTCAAAGGAAAATACAAAGGTTTTCTGGCTGGCGATGATTACGAAAAAACGCTTGAAAAGGAAAAAAGAATTCTGACATTAGAATTTGATGGATTCTTTTTTGACGATGAAGCAGAAGGGATATTTGATCAGGAACTGGAAGGAAAGCTGTACGCAGAAGGAAGCCGGGATACACCTTGCATTATTGAAGTGACAGCAAAAGCGGATCTGACAAACTATAAGATAACACTAAACGGGGAACCGTACACTATTGAAAGCCTGATGGATGGCGAAACGATTGTGATTAACGGGAAGACCGGAAAAATAACAAAGGAAGGGGATAACGCTTTCGGATCCGTGGATCTGTGGGCGTTCCCTAAACTGAAAACGGGAAGAAATGACCTTGCGTTTTCAACGAATGGCGCAAGGGTAACAGTTAGGTATTCCCCGATGTGGTTATAAAGGGGGGATGATATATGCTTCAGATATATGATGATCAGCACAGGAGAATTGCAGGAATAGATGATCCGGATGATCTAAAAATTGAAAAAACATTATCATCCGGAGATAAGCAGATTTCATTCAGTTATCCGAAAACAGGATCAGAAATTGAAAATCTGCGGGCTGAATATTATATCAGGACAAAAGATGATGAATATGTTCTGAAGGAAATAAACACAGGAGAAAATAAAAACAGTTATGTAGCACAGCTGAATATAGAAGAACTGGAATCACAGGAATTTCTGTACGGATTTGAGAGTGTAACACAGACGGCGCGCGCCTGCTTGGAATTCGCTTTTGATGGAACGGGTTGGACGGTTGGAATTTGCACAGTAACAAAGCGAAGAACAGTCAGCATTGATGAAACGTGCAATGCTTGGGATGTACTTCAGGAGGTTATAGACACATACAGATGCGAATGCAAGATCAACAACATCCAGAAGAGAATAGACCTATATGAAGCGATCGGAATGGATCGCGGAGCGTATTTCATAGAAGGATTAAACCTGCGGAAATTGACACTGAAATCAGATACATATGATTTCTATACAAGGATTTATCCAGTGGGAAAAGATGGGATCACACCGGAAATTATGCTGGGGGTTCCGTATATTGACAATCATCAGTATTCAGATAAAGTGATTCCGCGCTATTGGAAAGATGAACGATACACCATCACTGAAAATCTGATTGAAGATGCGACTGCGAAGCTGGACACAGCATCGAAACCGTATACAGCATATACTGCTGACGTTGCGGATCTGGCATCGCAGAAAAAAGAATACAGCATTCTGGAATATGACATCGGTGATACAGTGCATCTGATTTCAAAAACGGAAGCTACAAAAGAAAAGCAGCGGATCGTGAAGATGACGGAATATCCGCAGCATCCGGATAAAAACACCTGTGAACTTTCTAATGTGACAAAGAGTTTTGCACAGCTTCAGGAAGAAACAGAGGAAAAAATGAAGTCCGATGCAGTGGATCAGGCACAGGCAAGGACAAAGAAAACGCTGAATGAAGGATACTGGACAATCGAACAGGCACAGGCTGCAATTAAATCTTCAGAAAGCGGGATTATGACATCGGTTCAACAGGTCAGAACAGAACAAAGGGATCTGACCTATGCAGCAGAACAGGAAGCGAAAGACTATGCTTCGCAACTGAATGAAAAGACCATTGAAAGAATGACAAATGAATATTCAACAGCACTGAATCAGACTGCAAATTCATTTGATATGTCTATTAAGTCGGTCGAAGAAACTGTGACATCGCAGGGCGACGAACTGGAAGAATTCAGAAGAGAGAATGAAACATATTTCCATTACACGGATGATGGAATGGAGATCGGGAAAAAGCAAGATGGCGGGGTACTGCCGTTTTCGACATTGCTATCCGACAAAAGACTGGAATTCAGGCAGGAAGGCATTCCGGTGGCATATGTGCAGTACAACAAGCTACACATTGAAAATGTCGAAGCGGTGCGAAGGTGGTCAGTCGGAGCAGCAGACGACGGCGGATACTTTGATTTCATATCCACACAGTACGGGATGGGTGTGAAATGGAGAGAAGCGGAGCAGGTGGAAGAAACGGCAACACAGAGCGTCAAAAGGCAAAAACGGAAACAGGAATACAGACAGCTGATCGACGATGATGGAATATTCGAGGTAGTAAAAGTATGAGTACGACAAGAAGAGAAGTACCAGTCACAAGTATATATGCGAAGGCTGTCTTCACCGGGAATGTCAGCGGAGATGTAACAACAATCACATCAGTAACATTCACGCAAAATGAAGATGATTGGCTACTGGGCGTAAAAAAAGAAGATATGCCATCAGTCATGATCATTGATGGAAAACAATACAGATGGACAGTGAATTCCTACTTTACATTAAATACCATCGTAGCACAAGGAACATGGGTAAAAAAAGCAACACTGAACATTGGAACAAAGCTGACGATCAGAAAACCATTCTTCAAAATTGTATACGGTCAGAATCCGACACAAGAAGGAACAGAAATGACCTTTTCATTTTACGATCTGGGATCATTTGCACCATACGGATTTGATCCGGGGGCTTCGGAATTTGAAATTGATGGAAAGACGGCAGTTCCTATCAATATAGAAAATGCAGATGAAGATTCACTGTTTTCTGTGAAACTGTCATCTGATGCAACGTACAGATTCAAGTGGGCGATTGGATCAAAGTCGTATACACTGGACAAAAAAACGTCCGGAGCGACAAGGATCAATACAAGCTATACTATACCGAAAAGCTGGAATGAAGAGATAAAAAACAGTACAGCGGGTTCCTGTACACTTTCAGTTCAGGTACTGTTTGGATCGCAGGTATATCAATCAAGGGATACTGCGGTGAGGGCGACAGTCCCGGATGATTGTGTCCCGGTGATCAAATCCATATCCATCGCAGATACAAAAGGGCGTGTCCCTGCGGCGTGGGGGATGTTCGTGGAACATAACAGCAATATAGCCATTACAGCAGCGAATATCACAAAGTCATACGGTGCGGATATTGTATCAGTCAATATGGAACTGAATGACAGGACATATTATGGAACGCCTTCTGCATTGCCACAGTCATATATGTTGGAAGACTATGGGATCATGGACGTGACAGTGAAGATCCGTGATACAAGAGGACGGACGGCAGAAAAAACTGCAAAAGTGACAGTCGTGGAATATAATCCGCCGACGATTCAGGTGGATTCTATGAGGTGCGGACAGGATGGAACACTGGAAAATGAAGGCGTATATTTTTTAACGACGACAGACAGCACATATTCAACCTGCAACGGAAAGAATAAAGCAACACTTCAGATGCAGTATAAACTTTCAAGTCAGGGCGTATATACGTCAGCAGTAAAAGAACTTCCGATTGGGGAAGCGACAACTGTTTGCGGCGGGGATCTGAATACAGAATTTTCATATGATGTTCGTTATGTGCTGAAAGATACATTCAATACAGTGACCGTCATTGACTTCGTATCAACAGCGGTATATGCAATGCATTTTTTGCATGGTGGGCGCGGTGTGGCTTTTGGATCGAAGGCAACCGTGGAAAACGCAGTGGATTTTACGTTTGATGCGATATTCAGGCATGGGGTGAAATTCATAAAATCAGATGGATCCGAAGTGACAATGCAACAGATCCTGAACAAACTCGGATTATAGAAAGGAGGGAAGACAGTGGCACTTGGAAAAGTAATTCAGCGAATTGAAATTGAAATGTCGGGTGGGACAAAACAGTATATGGTGTCTGCAAAGCAGGGAGATCGGGCAACAAGATATGTCGAAACCGTACTACTGAATCATGGGGAACCGTACACGATCCCGGCAGGATCCAGCGTCACAGCTTTCATCAGAAAACCAGATAGACACAGGGTATATACACCGTGTGAATTCACGGACAATGTTGTGATGGTGGAATTGGACAGTCAGGCACTGGCGGCAGCGGGAACGGCATTGTGTGAAGTGGAAGTGAAATCTTCAGATCTGATGCAGGTAGTAACATCGGTCACTTTTGAAATAGAGATTGAAGCAAAGGTGAAAGATGAAGATGCGATCGTTTCGGGCGATGAACTTTCTATCTTCGATAAGACAATGAAACAGTATGCTGATCAGGAAACGAAACGTGTGAACGCAGAAGAAGCCAGAGCGCAGGCAGAAACAGGTCGCGTGAAGGCAGAGGAAGCCAGAGTGCAGGCAGAAACAGGTCGCGTGAAGGCAGAGGAAGCCAGAGCGCAGGCAGAAACAGGTCGTGTGAACGCGGAAAAAAGCAGAGTGTCAGCAGAAAGTGATCGCGTCACGGCAGAACAGGAAAGACAGAAGCAGGCGAATGAAGTTCTGGATAAGGCAAATGAAGCTGTAAAAATTGCGGGGCAGATCAATGAAGCGTCATATATGTTGGATAAAGATGAAAATATAAAATATGCATATGCAATTTATACAGAACGGGGGATCCCGCATCTGGCATTAACACCGATCAATGAGTAAACAGGAGGAAAAGAAGAATGGAAGGAATTGATTTATCATTTCCGTCTTATGCACAGCATGAGAGAATGGCGGCGGCACTGGAAGCGATCGCACTGAATGGCGGACAGAATTCGGCGGAAGCACTTGACGCTGCGTGCAGACAATTACTTGACGGAACAAATACAACACGGGTTTTCTGGTCATGGTATCCGCGTGCGCTGGCAGCAGGAGAAACAGACAAGTATAAATTGCTTTCACGGTTTGCAACAGCAGCAGCGCAGGCATGGAATGGAAAGACGTATACACTGCGAAGCTATGATCCGTCAGTATCAGGAATAACAAAAATGACACCGATGGATGATCTGGCAGATAAAGCGGCAGCACAGCTATGTACAGAAAATACTGAAGCGGTCGAGGACTGGGCGGATGAAGATCCGATGACATGGTATATCAGAGCAAACGCGCTGTCACTGGAAGACGGAACCATGAACATCACATATTTTGAAGGTGAAGACGGTTTTGACATCACTGGTGAAGATGCACCAGTATATACATTTGCGCTTGCATTATGGATTAAAGAATGGAATGACGGCACATACGATTATATTTCATTCAGAACAACAAGGGGATCCGGCTATTATCCGGATGCGGGGGATGTGGATCCGAAAAATAAAAAGCGACTGATCACATGGCACGCAACATTCCCCGGTGGTCTGGACAGCAAAGGCGCGTTGACATCCGGCGCAGGGATCAAGGCATATAACTTCGCATCAGCAACGGCAGGGATCCAGAAGGCACGACAGAAAACAATTTATGAAGGACTGTGGAATGACTGCGATACAAGATGGATTCTTCGTATGTGGCAGTTAAGGCATTTTGATCTGGAAAACTCAAACATTGCCGAAGGATGCACAAATTACAACTATCAGTACATGGCGGCGTTGCCGGAAGAAAATGTGAAAAGGGTTCTTCTGTCTGCAAGTCAGGCAGCAGGATTCATTGTCGGATCCACGGTATCGGTTGGTGATATGGGCGCACAGTCGAATAAAGACAGATGGAATGCATGGATGCGTAACCTTGCGGATCTGGTGAAAGTATCTTCAATCGAAAAAGTAACAGTAAACGGAACGGAATACACAGCGATCAATCTTGACATCAGCGGAACGATCACAACGACAGCAACAACGTGTATTTCAACTATGCCGTGGCATTCGGGCGCAACAGAAGCATTGCCGGGGCATAAAGACGGATGCACATTCAGCCTGACAGCAGGAAAGACACCGCTTCGTGTTGCTGGTGTAGAAGTTTTGGATGGATCATATACGATCGGGCTGGATCCACTGTATGACACGACTGCAAACGAAGCAGGAGGATTTGATTATACTGTGTATCAGTGCCGCGACAGTCAGAAACTGTCAGGATCAATCACAGCGGACTATGAAGATACAGGCATTGTATATTCTGGTATGCCGTCCGGATGGAACTATGTGAAAGCATTTATCAAGTCAAAGTTGGGTGTGCTGTTTCCGAAGCTGATCGGCGGATCTTCAACGACTTATTTTAAGTCGGCTTTCTACGGTTCCGGCTCCGCCGGGGTTCGCTGCCCGTGGCGTTTTGCGAACTTGAACAATGGCGGGAATGCTGGTCTGGCTGCGGAGAATGGCAACAATGCGCCGGGTAACTCGAACTGGAACAGTCGTCCGCGAATTTATGTATTTATGAAGGCAGGTGAAAACTTGCTGAAATGCGTCTGTATATCCGCGCATAAGCGAAAATCAGTAAAACCGGAAGCCGGGAAACTGGCATGTATAACCGTGGGTTATGCGTGCGGCAAGTAGTAACAAGACGAATCCTGATTCAAGGATCTGTCGCAACCGAAAGTCGCTTCACACATAAAGTAAAAATAAGATGGCACATAAAAAGAGATATAAAAAGTTAAGCAGGCAGCTGTGCGAACAGGCAGTTGTTGAATGTTTCAAAGGAAAATGGAGAAGAAACGATGTACTGACGTTTATTGAAAAGTATGCAGGAATTCCACGCGACGATATAAAAATAGATGATTTATCCGGATCGTGGAAGTATAAAAATGAAGCTGTTGAAGCGATTGGCTTGGCAATGCTTGGGATTGTGGAAGATCTGGTCGATCACGGAATAGAACCGGATGATATGGAACCAGTGACGATCCGGCAGCGTCCGGATGGAATGACAGGAAAGATCAGGGACATTGCACTGTTGTGCATTATGCATCAGCTGATCGGTCATATTACGAAATTGATGATAGAACCATTGATTCAGGCGCGATTGCTTCCGACGCAACACGCAAGCATTCCGGGACACGGGCAGACAATGCTGAAAGATCAGATGTTGCGTTATTTCCTGAAGGAATCGCTGGGAATAGAATATGTGAGAAAAACAGATGTTGTACATGCATATGCTTCACTTCAATATGATGTATGTATAGATCTGGTGATGATGGAAATCCCGAAAGCAAGATATGCGATCGGACTGCTGAAATATTTAAAGAGCGTCGCACCGGGCGGACATCTGATCATCGGCGGGTATCTTGATGCATGGCTCTTTAATTTTACGATGTCGTATGCGATCCGCTATCTGTATACACTGGGATCAACGCGAAGAGGGAAAAAGATACCATATGTTATACGCTGCGGAACATTTATGGATGATTTTTCGATAGGATCCGGATCCATAAAAGGAGAACAGCGGGCAGTGAAAGCATTGGACAAGTGGATGACAAAGAATCAGCACTTGCAAATAAAAGAAACGACAGGAATTGTCAAGCTGTTGCCGATTGAAGAAGAAAAGCGAAGGCGGAACCTGCCACGTCCGGGGCAAAGGGGCGTACCGATGCTGGACATGGCAGGATACAGAATCAGCAGAACACACATCACGATCCGGCGTCGCGTATTCAAAAGGGCAAGACGACAGCTGATCCGTGGATATAGAGAGCTGAAGCGTGATGGAACACTGCGCCGTGAACGGGCGCAGAAGATAATATCGTATAACAGCTATATTGAACAATCTGATTCATTCCATTTACAAGAAAGATACCACACGGAAGAACTGCTTCAGGTGGCACATCGCGTAAATGGATTCTATGGACAACTGGAATATCAGAAAAGAATGGAGGAATTGCATGATTTACTTGAACGTAGATGCAGATCAGAAGCCGGAAAAGGTAATGATGGAAAATCTTCCGGGTGGCGCAATGACCGTCAGGATGGCGGACAATATCAAGGAATACCGTCAGGAAGACGCAAAGGATCGGAAGATGTACCGTTTTGATGAAGTAGTGTTTGAACTTCCGGCGGACAGCACGATCACGACAAAACAGATCGAAGATGACTTTGAAAAATACTGGGAGTACGGGAAGACTGATCAGGCTGGAAAAGACGAAGACATGAAAGATGATGAACCGGATCCGGAAAGTGGGGGAATGACGCGGGCAGAAATGACCGTTGAAATTCAGAAACTTCAGGAAAAGAATGAAATGCTGGAATCCTGTCTGCTGGAAATGTCGGAGCTTGTATATGCTTAATTTTGTTAGGCATTCAATATACAAAATTTTATTCGGAAAGGAGGGCGAAACGATGATGGCTATGTTATGGGCGCAGAAGATCATGTATGCGGAAACAAAAGAAGAAGCGATTGCACTGTACAAAAGAGTGCCGCGCCTTCTGAAAGACAAGGTCGAACAGATCCTGATCGAAAGTGGATGCGAAGATCTGATCAAAGAGAGCGAAGAACAGTAAGGAGGGGCAGACATGGGCGAAGTGAAGGAACCGTATGAAGGCGGAACCGGAAGCCTGCTGGAAGTCGTCGACATGATGTGCGACGTAACGGAAAAGCTGGCAGACATCGTCAGAAAACAGGCTGTCCTGATCGAGCAGGAGAGGATCGCGGGCGCGGTCTTCCCTGCCGATCTTTCGGAAGAAAGAAAACAGGCAGAAGATGATCTTGACAGGATCGAAATGAAACTAAGGAGGATATGACATGAAAGAAGGAATCTGCACTGCTGTTGGAGTAGTGGGAAGCGCGATTGCAGCTGCTTTCGGTGGATGGGATCAGGCACTTGTGACGTTGGTGATCTTTATGGTGATTGATTATTTATCGGGGCTGATTGTTGCGGGAATTTTTCACAACAGCAGAAAAACAGAAAACGGAGCGTTGGAAAGCAGAGCCGGATGGAAGGGGCTGTGCAGAAAAGGTGTGACATTGCTGTTTGTGTTGATCGCATACCGTCTGGATCTTGCGTTGGGTGTAAATTATATTCGCAATGCAGTGATCATTGGATTCATGGCAAATGAATTGATCAGTATCACGGAAAATGCCGGACTGATGGGAATTCCACTTCCGACAGTGATCCAGAATGCAATCGAAGTTTTGACACGAAAAGCATCTGTGTCAAAGGATGGTGAACAGTAATGAAAAAAGAATATCTGACAATTTTGACCAACATTATCGGCGGCGTGGAATCTGGCGGGCAGACATACGGAAAAAGAAAATATGGTGCGTATGCCGGAAAAGCAGCAAATGCAGACAATGAAAAAACGTGTACATTAGGCTGGGCGCAAAATTATGGGAATGAAGGTAGAAGATTGTGCCAGATGATCCTGAAGGCAGATCCGAAAGCCTTCAGGACTGCTGACACAGCAGGAATCGAAAAGAAACTGTCAGTAGACTGGGAAGCTACAAGATGGAATCCGACAGCAAAAGAAAAGGCTGCATTGATTGCGATTATCACAACGGATGCAGGAAAGAAGTGTCAGGATGATTTATTCAAGGAACTGATGGAAAAATACATCGCTGAAGCTGAAGCATATGGCGTTGATAATATACAGGCGCAGATGATGTGGTGCGAAGTAGAACATCTTGGTGGTTCAAAACCAGTAAAACGAATTTTTGCGAGAGCGAAAAAGCCATATACACTTGATACAGTGTATGCATCGTTGATCTTGGATCAGAAGGATACAAGCAATGATAATCAGGTGGGGGATAAAAAGTTTGAAAGCAGACATCAGTGTTGCGTGCGGTGGATTAAACAGTACGTTGTGGACGATGTGGATAAATCAGGGGAAGAAGGTGTAAAAATGTATTCAAGACAAGCAGTTGTGGATCTGGTAGAAAGCTGGATCGGAAAAAATGAAGCGGATGGATCATATAAATCAATTATTGATATTTACAATAGTTTCACAGGTGCATTCCCACGCGGGACAAAAATGGCGTATGGATGGGCGTGGTGCGCTTGCACTTGGTCGGCACTTGCCGTTGCGTTAAAATATACGGCAATTATGCCGATTGAAATCAGCTGCTATTATCTGATTGAAAGAGCGAAGCAGATGGGCGTATGGGAAGAAAATGACGCACACGTTCCGGAGCTGGGCGAAGCGGTGCTGTATGATTGGCAGGATAACGGTGTGGGCGACAATACCGGAACACCGGATCATGTTGGAACGGTTACATACGTTAATCAAGCAGCGGGATATTTTGTCGTTACTGAAGGCAATTACAGCGACAGCGTGAAGAAAAGAACTGTATCACTGAATGGAAGATATATTCGAGGATTTATCACACCAAAATATGACAGTGATCAGGCGGAAAGCAAGCCAGTAAATACGCCGGGAAAGAGCGTGTCAACCGTAGCGCATGAAGTAATTGCGGGACAGTGGGGGAACGGAGAAGCAAGAAGAAAAGCACTTTCGGCAAGCGGTTATGATCCGGATACTATTCAGAAAGAAGTAAACAGAATTCTGAATGGAGCAGCGGCAACAACTACGAAGCCGCAGCCAGCAGATCAGACCATTAGCAAAACCGTCAAGTCAACATGCTATGCGAGAGAGTACAACAAGAAGCTGGCGGGATCCTATGTCACAACAGCTGATCTGTATTGCAGAAACGACGCTGGAAAGAACAAAAAGGCTTTGTGCTGTATTCCGAAAGGAACCACAGTGTATAATTACGGCTATTATAATACATCGAATGGAACGAAATGGTTATACATTACTGTGACGCTTGATGGAGTGGAGTATATCGGATTCAGTTCAATCAGTTACCTGAAAGCAAAATAGGAAGGAGGGAAACAGATGTTTTATGTTGGAAACACTTTCGATAAAAAAGCAAATAAGGGATACAAAACAATCCAGAACGCAAAAAAGGAAGCAGAAAAGAATGGCTTGTCAGTATGGGATGAAGAAGGTGCAAAGCTGTATCCGTTAAAAGTTGAAGCGACAGATGACGTTCCTGATGATGCGGCACTGGAAGAAAAAACGGATGGATCTGTGAATGCATATGATGAAAACGGGGAAAAAGTTGGCGAAGTTCCGGCTGAAGAAGTGAAAGAAATAATGGATGAAATCACGGTAGAAGACGTTGAAGCAGCGGCGGCAGCAGCAAGAAGCGAAGAAGAAGTACATGGAACGATCCGCAGAGTGTTTGATGGAAGGCTTCGCCTTCGCAGAAGACCTTCGTTTGAAGACGATGCAATTTGCGGCGTGACGATGTTTGATGAAAAGAATGTCGAGAAGAAAGCAAAGATCGGTGACAGGGTACTTTACAAGACGACAGACGGGTACTGGATTTCAGGAGATCCAGAACACACAGAATTTATTCCGGAGGAATAACGATGGTTCCGATATCGTACATCGTCACAGCAATTGTGTCTGCGGCGTTTGGATCTGTGACAACTATTTTTATGTTATCAATAACAGCGGCAGCAAAGAAAGCAGACGAAGAGGAAGACAAGCTGTTTTGTGAGTATATAAAAGGTAAGAAAATGGAATAATGAAAAGGCAGCGATCAAAGAACGGTCGCTGCCTTTTGTGCAATATCACGAAAACAGATCAAATACATGATACTGATCGGGATCTATGCGATGACAATATATACAAAAAGAAGAAAATTATTTTTCTGCGATCTGTTTCAACAGGCGGATAATTTCTTCATTCTGACGCATAAGAATGAAATTCTGTTCAACCTGTGCGCGTGACATTTCCAGTGCGAAAGTTTCATTTGAATTTCCACTTAAAAGACTTCCGAAAGAATACATTTTTGAACCTGCAAGACTGGATGCGATTTCTTTAAGGGATGCGACATTCTTTTCTTTGATGTCGTCCGAAGTGTAACTGTCGAAATCAACACCGAATTTTTCCATAGCCGCCTTGTCTTTCGCTTCCTGCTCCGCCTGTTTCTTGGCGATTTTGTCATCTGCTTTTTTACCAAACATAGGAAAAGCCCCCTTTGTTATATAATAATATTTGATCAGTTTTCCGTGATTCTGATCATTAACACAAATATAGGTGAAAAAAGTGCTAATGTCAAGAATGATGCTGAACATTAACACAAGGGATTGAGAATGAAGGATGAAGATATACACCTATAAAGGCAAAAAGAATCTATGCGGTGACAGGATTCGGATTGAACGATTGAAAAAGCGAATGACGCAGATGGAACTGGCTGCGAAAATTCAGTTGCAAGGGATAACACTGGAACGCGATAGTATAAGTAGAATTGAAATAGGGACAAGGTTTGTGACCGATTACGAATTGAAGCTATTTGCAAAGGTTCTGAATGTGACGGTTGATGATCTGCTGGAAGAAGATGACACTATGGAATCATAGTGTTTTTTCTTTGCGAAAATAACAGAAACACTTGACAATATACCGAAAACGGTATATAATAAATAATGTAAGGAGGACAAGAAAAAATAAGCACAAAGTGCTGGAAAGGGGAAAAGGCAATGGGCAAGAAGAAAAAGAAGGAAACGAAAAAGCCTATCGAGTGGAAAGACCTGACAATCAATGCACTGATAGACTTAATCGTGGGAATCATACTTATCATAATAGATAAGCTGATCGGTTAAATACCTTATTCGGTTAATACCGCGGTGGGCGAAAGCCCACCGTCTACCTAAAATATAGCATAAGCCCGAAGCTGTGTAAAGAATATGATTTTGAAAATTGGCATCTTTTTTGTAACGATCGGAATCGTCAAGCTGTGTGTGGCACAGTTCATGAAGATCAAAGAAAGAAGGGGACGAAAATGAATCTTGGGAAAAATATACAAGAAGCAAGGAAAAAGGCAGGAGTGACGCAGATCCAGCTGGCGGAACAGCTGGATGTATACCAGAAGGACATCAGCAGATGGGAAAGAAACGAACTGACACCAAATGCTTTGACATTGGCTAAAATATGTAAAGCCCTGAATGCGTCGGCTGATGAATTGCTAGAGCTGAACAAATAGTCAAAAAAGAGAAATGCCGCAGACGATCGACCGCCTGCGGCTTCTTTTATAGAAGGAGAAAGCGGAGATGGAAAGAACGTTCAAACATTTGACAAAAGCAGACCGGATCAGAATTGAAGCATTGATAAAAGCGGGAGTAAAAATCAAAGAGATCGCGGACATGCTACATGTGCATAGAAGCACGATATACAGAGAGTTAAAAAGAGGACGTTTTACTGCGCTTAATTCAGATCTGACAACGGAAGAAAGATACAGCCCTGATATTGCACATGATAAATATGAAGAAAATCTGAAAAGCAAAGGGGGCAGTCTGAAGATCGGGAATGACATCAAACTGGCAAATTATATTGAAGAAAAGATCGTGAAAGAAGATTACAGTCCGGCGGCGGTACTGGGGGAAATTAAGGCACAACAAAAAGAAAGCGAATTCAGCGTGATGATCTGCACAACAACACTGTACAGTTATATTGATAAAGGGATCTTTCTACACCTGACAAATAAAAATCTTCCGGTTAAAAAGAATAAGAAACGCACATACAAAAAGGTCAAGAAAACGCAGGCAAGAGCGTCAGCGGGTGAAAGTATAGAAAAAAGACCGGAAGAAATTGAAACACGCGAAGAGTTTGGACACTGGGAGATGGACACGGTAAAAGGAAAGCGCGGGAAATCAAAGAACAGTCTTCTTGTGTTGACTGAAAGAAAAACACGCGATGAAATTGTGATGAAGTTGCCAGAGCATACGGCGGCAGCAGTTGTCAACGCGCTGGATGTGATCGAAAGAAAGTGGGGCGATATGTTCAAGCAAGTATTTAAAACGATTACAATGGATAACGGAAGTGAATTTGCAGATTGTGAAGGAATTGAACGTTCAGCACTGGGAGCAGGTAGCAGGACAAAGACATATTATTGTCATCCGTACAGCAGCTATGAAAGAGGAAGCAACGAAGTGACAAATAAAATGATCAGAAGACATATTCCGAAAGGAACAAACTTCGATGAAAAAACAGATGAAGAAATATCTGCGATTGAAAACTGGGTGAATAATTATCCGCGGAAGATCCACGGCTATCATTCGGCGGGCGAACTGTTTGAAGAAGAGATCCGGAAAATCAGTTGAAAAAAAGTAAAAAAAGTGTCGCATTTAATATTGACATTTACGTATTAAATATTTATAAAAAAAACAAATTGACTAGATTTTTATAATGCACTATAATTAATCTGTATGTAAAAAAAGAGACTTGCAAAGTGAGATAACTTATGATAAAAAGTATGACAGGCTTCGGCCACGCAGAAAAAGTAACCAGTCAGTGCAAAATCATCGTTGAACTGAAATCCGTTAATCACAGATATCTTGATCTGAATATCAAGATGCCGCGTCGTTTCAATATGCTGGAAGGCGAGGTCAGGAATCTGCTGAAGCAGTATATGCAGCGAGGTAAAATAGACGTATTTATCACTTATGAAGATTATACCTCCAGTGATTATACTTTAAAATATAACCACGAGCTTGCTGCTGAATATCTTCGTTATCTGAATCAGATGGCAGAAGAATTTCATCTGGACAACGATGTTCGCGTGACAACCTTATCCAGATATCCGGAAGTTCTGACCATGGAAGAACAGTCTGTAGATGAAAAAGAACTGTGGGAACTTCTTTCTGAGCCTTTAAGAGAAGCATGTACTAAATTTGTTGAAGCCCGTACCCGTGAAGGACAACACCTGAAAGACGATCTTCTGTCCAAGCTTCAGGAGCTTGACCGGAAGGTAACTCTGGTTGAAGAACGTTCTCCGCAGGTAGTACAGGCATATCGCAATAAACTGGAACAAAAGGTACATGAACTTCTGGAAGACAGTCAGATTGATGATAACCGCATTGCAGCCGAGGTTATCCTGTTTTCAGACAAGATCTGCAATGATGAAGAGACCGTAAGACTTCACAGTCATATTCATGGCATGCAGAAAATCCTTCTGGAGACAGAGGGTGTCGGCCGCAAAATGGATTTCATGGCTCAGGAGATGAACCGCGAAGCGAACACGATTCTTTCCAAGTCCAATGATCTGGAGGTTTCCAACCTTGCGATTGATCTCAAAACAGAGATCGAGAAAATTCGTGAACAGATCCAGAATATAGAATAACGGAGGCAGGATTCAGTTTTGGCAAAATTGATAAATATCGGCTTCGGAAATGTGGTCAATTCCCGTAAGATCGTTGCTGTAGTCAGTCCGGACGCTGCGCCGGTAAAAAGAATGATCCAGAGCATCAAGGGAACACGTTCTCTCATTGATGCCACACAGGGACGTAAAACCAAGGCCGTTATCGTGACATCTGATGATTATCTTGTCTTATCCGCACTTCAGCCGGAGACGATCGCCCGCCGTTTTGCGGAAGCTAATAATTATTATGAAGAAAAGGAAGAAGACCATGAGTAAGGGTGTTTTAACCGTTGTTTCCGGCTTTTCAGGTGCCGGCAAGGGTACTGTAATGAAACGGCTTCTTGAAAAATATGACAATTATGCTCTTTCCATTTCCGTAACTACACGAAACCCTCGTGAAGGAGAAAGAGACGGAATTGAATACTTTTTCAGAACCAGAGAAGAAGTAGAAGCAATGATTCGCGAAGATCAGCTTCTTGAATATGCTGAATACGTAAATAACTATTACGGAACTCCCCGTTTTTATGTGGAAGACATGCTTTCCCAGGGAAAAAACGTAATTCTTGAGATAGAGATTCAGGGTGCAATGAAAATCAAAGAAAAGATTCCGGAAGCAGTGCTGGTGTTTGTTACCCCGCCAAGTTTTGAGGAACTTCGCAGACGACTGACCGGACGCGGCACAGAAACCGCAGAGGTGATTGAATCCCGTCTCTGCCGTGCTGCTGAAGAATCAGAAGGAATGAATGACTATGATTACATTCTGATCAATGACAAGGTAGAAGACTGTGTCGATCAGCTTCATCAGATCATTCTGAGTGAACGCTGCCGTGCACAGTGCAACCAGGAACTTATCAACACGATCCAGGAAGAAGCCCGGGTCTTAATGAAAGGAGATAAATAATATGATACATCCGTCATATTCTGAACTTATTCAGGCAATCAATAACAATGCAGAGGAAGACGACAACACAATGATGCTGAACAGCCGTTATTCTCTGGTTCTCGCAACCAGCAAAAGAGCAAGACAGCTGATTGCAGGTGCTGAACCGCTTGTACCGGGTGCTGCCGGCAAAAAACCTCTTTCCATAGCCATTGATGAACTTTACAAAGGTGAAGTTAAAATCGTAGCTGCAGCAAACACAGATGATGAAACTGCTCAGCCGGCTGCAGAAGAGCCGACAGAAAACATCGAAGAAACAACAGAAAACGACCAGTAAACCAACGTGATCAGAAGGCCTTCGTGTCTTCTGATTATGTATATCAGGAGAATCTATGAAAATATTATTTATATCACTGGGATGCGACAAAAATCTGGCTGATTCCGAAGAGATGCTTGGACTTCTTACAGGAAACGGTCATGAAATCGTAGACTCTGAAGAAGAAGCAGATGCGATTGTTGTCAATACATGCTGCTTTATTCATGATGCCAAAGAAGAAAGCGTTAACACGATCCTCGAAATGGCAGAGTACAAAAACTCCGGAAGCTGCAAAGTCTTAATTGTGACCGGCTGTATGGCACAGCGCTACAAAGAAGAGATCATTCAGGAAATTCCTGAAGTAGATGCAGTTCTCGGAACAACTTCTTATGGTGATATTGTCAAAGCTTTAAATGAAGCACAGGCAGGAAATGTCTTTCAGGAATTCCGTGATATCAATGATCTTCCGGAAGATTCCGGCCGCCGCGTCATCACCACCGGCGGACATTTTGGATATCTTAAAATTGCAGAAGGCTGTGACAAGCACTGCACTTATTGCATCATCCCGTCTCTGCGCGGCAAGTTCCGAAGTGTTCCTGAAGAACGTCTTCTGAAGCAGGCGGAATATATGGCTTCTCAGGGAGTTAAGGAACTGATCCTTGTAGCTCAGGAAACCACCGTTTACGGAACAGATCTGTATGGAAAGAAAACACTGCATATTCTTCTTAAAAAGCTGTGTCAGATCAAAGGAATCCGCTGGATCCGAATACTTTACTGCTATCCGGAAGAGATCTATGACGAACTGATCCAGGTTATGAAAGAGGAAAAGAAAATCTGTCACTATCTGGATCTTCCAATTCAGCATGCAAGCGACCGAATCCTCAGACGCATGGGACGCAGAACTTCCAAAGCTCAGCTGGTCGATATTATCACAAAACTCCGCAGAGAGATTCCTGATATTGTCCTCAGAACTTCACTTATCACCGGCTTTCCGGGAGAAACAGAAGAAGATCATCAGGAACTGATGGAATTTGTTGACGAAATGGAATTTGACCGTCTCGGAGTCTTTACTTATTCGCCGGAAGAAGGAACTCCTGCCGAAACTATGGAAGGCCAGGTTCCTGAAGAGCTCAAGGAAGAACGCCGTGATGAGATCATGGAACTTCAGCAGGAGATTTCTCTCGAAAAGGGAAATGACCGAATCGGACAGGAACTGCTTGTCATGATCGAAGGTAAAGTTTCCGGAGAAAGTGCGTATATCGGACGTACTTACGGAGATGCGCCAAAGGTAGATGGATATATGTTTGTACAGACAGGAGAACTGCTTGTTACAGGTGATTTTGCCAAAGTAAAAGTAACAGGTGCACTGGAATACGATTTGATAGGAGAGTTAGCTGATGAATACACCGAATAAACTTACCGTTGCAAGAATGATTATCGTACCTTTTCTTGTAGTTTTTCTTCTTAGCGGATTAGGTGGAGATGCCAATCGCTACATTTCCCTGATTCTGTTTGTTGTTGCAAGTATTACAGACTGGTTTGACGGACATCTTGCCCGCAAAAACAATCTTGTCACAAATTTTGGAAAATTTATGGATCCCCTTGCAGATAAACTTCTTGTCTGCTCTGCCATGATCTGTATGATCGAACTGAACCGTCTTCCGGCCTGGGTTGTGATCATTATCATCGGCAGAGAGTTTATCATCAGTGGTTTTCGTCTGATCGCTGCCGAAAATGGCATTGTCATTGCAGCAAACTACTGGGGAAAATTCAAAACTGTATCACAGATGATCATGATCATTCTGCTGATCCTGCATTTTGACACCATTCCTGCATTTGTAATTCTGGAACAGATTTTTATCTGGATTTCTCTTGCACTCACTGTCATTTCACTTATGACTTATATCTGGCAGAACAAATCCGTTCTGTCTATGCAGGAATAATTTTCAAAAAAGAACAAATCATATAAGAAAAGGATTGTCTGAAAACAGATGGTTCAAAATCAGAGAGGGGATAGCTCAGTTCGAGTTATCCCCTCTCTTTTTATCGGATCATGCTCATAAGTCGGACGATTCGATCGAGTTTGGCAGCTTCCTTTGGAGATTTTCCGGATTTAAGAACACTCAGTACAGCAGAAATCTCATCGGAAGAAAACTGAAGTCCATTTTGTCTGCCCTGTGCTGCTGCATTCATCAGAAATGGCAGCATATCAGAGGGCGAATAACCATTTCCCTGCTCGGCAAGGCTCTGGAGAAGTGATAGCTTAGATGGATCAACATTCTTTAATCTGGGATCATTCTGCCAGTTCTGTTCCATTTTCATCACCTTCTTCCTGTTCAGAATTATTCATAATCTGTATCATCTGCATCATAACCATAAAATTACTGATCTGATCCAATTGTTCCCGGCTTCTTCCATAACTGAATTTCCGAATGTCGTTCAAAAGCTCCGACGGACTGACAGCAGGAGACGTACAGATCTGCATTTCCGGCTGTCTTCCCTGAAACAAAGCCAGTGTATTCGATAATTCTCTGACTTTTGTAAACACCGAGAGAAGCCGCTGACTTTTGGGTGACAGATATGGAATAAAAGCCTTTAGCATCTGTGACTGATCATCAGAAACAAGCTGATCAAATCTTGTCTGGGAAATCATTTCTTCTTCCATAAAATAAGGCTCCTTTTTATACGAAGATATGCTTTTTGTTTTTAGATTATGACATGGAAGCATGGACTGACATAAGATAAACAGTAAGAAAAATCAGAAGGATGAATTATATGGAAAATAAAAATGAAAGACTTATACTGGATGGCAATGCTTTTTATGAAATTGATTTGGACTGCATGAAAAAGCACAAGAAAAGGCCAACAGTTTCTGATATTTCCAAAGACGAACAGAAAGAGACAAAGCATAAGAAAAGGCAGAGGAATTAACCTCTGCCCCATGACACAGTTCAGCAGCCGCAGCCATTATTTCCGCATCCACCGCAAAGCAGAAGCAGCACAATAATGATCCAGCAGGAATCATTTCCATTACCACAGCAGTTATTACCGCAGCCATTATTTCCACAAAGGCACATAAGGCAGATGATCCAGAGAATACAGCTGCAGGAAGAATCTCCAAACAGGCTGTTTCCATTGCCACATCCACAGTTATTGCTGCAGCCACATCCGCAGTTATTGCTGCAACCACATCTTTCATCACCGCATCCGCAATTTGTAGCAGCTAAATCACTCATAATAAATCCTCCAGATTTTGTTCACACTTCATATTATGCAAACAACATCTTATCCGTTACAGGATATAAAAAAATGACTTCAAAAAAACTTTTCACATAATTATTGTTATGTTATTCTACTGCAATGCAGTTGAAAAGCATTATAAAATAAGATATAATTCGGATGTTAATACTGTTTTTAATTATAAATTATCAAAAAAGGAGAGGATACATTATGTCTGGCAAAGGATTATATGACATCCATTGTCACATTGTTCCTTCTGTAGATGACGGATCCTCTGATATAGAAGAATCTTATCACATGCTCCAGATGGAATATCAACAGGGAGTGCGAAATATTATTGTCACTCCACATTTTCGATTTCAAATGTTTGAAACTCCCGTTGAAACAGTGGAACAGCAATTTTTAGCTTTAAAACAACTTGCACGTAAAATAGCACCGGATCTTCATATTTATCTTGGATGTGAATTTCACTCTAACATGCAGATGGTTGAAATGCTTCTTAATAACGAAGTACATACCATGGCGGGTTCTCATTATGTTCTGACCGAATTCTCAGGTATTTCATCTGCCGATTATATTTACGACCGCCTGTATTCACTGCTCACACATGGTTTTAAACCAATTATTGCGCACATTGAACGCTGTGAATGTCTGCGAAAAGACCTGGATTTTGTCGAGGAACTGACGAATCTCGGTGCATATATGCAGATCAATGCCGACAGTGTTATCGGCAAAGAAGGATTCGCAGTCAAAAGATACTGCCGCAAGCTTATGAAGCAAGATCTGCTTAGCTTTGTTGCCTCCGACTGTCACGGAATACAGGAACGTATTTCAAGAATCGGCAAGGCCTATGCGTATATTTCCAAAAAACAGGGCAATACCTATGCCGACCGGATTTTTATTGAAAACCCTCATAAAATCCTCATGGATGCAAATAAGTACCAGAAAGCAATAGATTAACTTTTTTATATCAACTGACATTTTTCGGGATAAAATATCCACTTATTTGCAAATCTGTGAAAAACAAAGCTATATAAAATGATATTGACATGCTCATATTCGGGTATTATGGTAAAAACACAATACTTTAAAATAGGATGTGAAGAGATGAAAATCACCAGAACTCAGGATCATTTACCTGGCATTATTTTAACGGTTCTGCTTTTTATTGCAGACATAACTTTTACATTATTGCTTCTTTATACCAATCTGCTTTCTGCAAAATACATCAGCATCATATTTGCGGTACTGTTGGTCTTGCTCCTGATCGAGCATCTTCTGATCAGAAAATTTCGTAAACAGCTTTCTTTCTGGATCGGAACCTTTTTACTGGTTATTATTCTTGCCGTTCTGGGAATTGCAGGCTTTTACATAATCAAAACCTACCGCGCTCTTGATGATATCACCGGTGCAAACAAAGAAATCACGGAGATCAATGTATATGTGAAGCAAAGCGATGCTGCCCAAAATCTGATGGATACAGCAGACTATTCTTTTGGAATTCTCTCAGAACTTGACCGCCAGAATACAGATGCTGCCATGCAAAAAATCTCATCTGAGATCAACCACGAAGTCTCCACCCATGAATATGGAAGTTTGACAGAACTGGCTGGCGGACTTTTGAAAGATGAATGTCAGGCAATTATTCTGAACAGAGCTTATGTAGATGTGTTTGAAGAACTTGATAATTATGCAGATTTTTCATCACAGATCCGCTTAATTACTACTGAACAGATTGAACGTGTTGTTGAGAATTCGCTTTCAGAACGGACTGAGCGTTCCATCGCTGCAGATAAAGATGCTGCGGTCACAGATCAGATCTATACGATTTACGTAAGTGGTATTGACACAAGGGGGGATATTACCTCTTCCAGCAGAAGTGATGTGAACATCATTCTGACTGTAAACACACGTACCAGACAGGTTCTGATGATCTCCACGCCTCGAGATTATTACGTACCACTGTCTATTTCGGATGGCAAACCGGATAAACTTACCCACGCAGGTATTTACGGTATTGATGTATGTATGGATACTCTGGATATGCTGTATGATATCGATATCGACTATTATTTCCGTTTGAATTTCGCCGGTTTTATTCAGATTATTGACGCACTCGGCGGAATTACTGTCAATTCCGATTATGACTTCGATACCGGACAGTACCATTATGTCAAGGGAATCAATCAGCTTAACGGCGAACAGGCTCTTGCCTTCTGCCGCGAACGATATGCGTTTGAATCCGGCGACCGTCAGAGAGGAAAAGATCAGATGAAAGTAATTCAGGGAATTATCGACAAAGCGACTTCTCCTGATATTCTCAAGACGTACCTTTCTCTGTTGGACAGCATTTCCGGATGTTTTGAAACAAGTATTCCTTATGATGTGATTTCTTCGCTTGTAAAGGAACAGCTTGATAAAGGTGGAAGCTGGCAGGTTCTTTCCTACAGCACCGATGGAACAGGCGATACACAGCAGCCATATTCAATGAGTCAGAAAGCTTATGTCATGGTTCCTGATCAGACAACTGTAGATAAAGCCAAAAGCCTGATGCAGAAAGTTCGCCAGGGTGCCATGCTTTCAGAAGCAGATGTTGCTGCTCCATATTGGCAAAGCAGTCTGACCAGTGCCTTCGCATTCGTTGAGGTTGAAAAACCGGCTGCTGCTATCAAGACCGTAGAGACAGCTTACAAGTTGACACCTGCAATAGTAGGAAGCAATGCCGATCTCCTGACTCTTTCTTTCGATGGGTTGACTCATGTTACTGTAATGAGTGATGCTGATGCCTATATTGCTAATGAGAAGGGGGAGCGTGTGAAAGATGTTACCTTTACTCCGGTAACAGGAAAAGACAATCAGTTTACTGTTGCGTTGACTGACCTGGCAAAGGCTAGCTATCAGCTAGTAATCCCAGAAGGAACCTTCCATTATGAAAAGAATAATAAGGAAGTAAAGACACAAGCTATCAAGGAAAGCTTTACGATAGGAAAGGGCGGCTCTCCTGAAGATCTAAATCTTAAATCAGATTATTCAATATACCAGATGTTGCCTGATATATCAGGTTTTGTCAAGGATGTTGCATTGAATGGATTTATGATTAAAAACATTGGATACTATGATGGCTTGGTTGCTAATCCTGATAGAGAAGTGAGACTTGCAGTTTACGACAACAACAAGACGATTCGTACAGGACACTTTGAAAGCTATGTAGATCCAGAAGATCCGACAACGCCGACATTGCTGTTAGTTTTTGATACTCCTATTAGAGAAGGTGAATTGAAAGCCAATAGTTACGCTATCGTAATTTTGCAGGGAACCTTCGGAGATACAAACTTTGGAAAGTTCCTTGAGGACAAGACCACAACCCAAGCCAGTGACTGTCATACAAACCCAAGAATGACGATTACAATCGAAGTAGACAATGATAAGGCTATTGGTATCGAACATGTTGTGAATTCTACTGAGAAGAACAATGTAATCTATGATGTCCAGGGACGTAAGGTAAAGCAGATGAATC
>OLNE01000313.1_pt1 | contig 50792 bp, 40 predicted proteins | sample 1672431 | NCBI WGS metagenome assembly OLNE01 (sample SAMEA3136685, study PRJEB25190) | human gut metagenome | reverse complement strand
CCCCGCCGCAGAATTGCTCTGCAGCGGGGTTCGCTTATGTGCTGAAACAGCCGAAAATCCTTATTTCAAGCGGTTTTCGGGCATAGAAAAAACCCACCGTAATTCTATCAAAATTACGGTGGACTTTTGGCGGAGAAGATGGGATTTGAACCCATGCGCCGGTTACCCGACCTACTCCCTTAGCAGGGGAGCCCCTTCACCACTTGGGTACTTCTCCATGGTGAATATAAAAGAAAAATGTGGCGGAGAGGAAGAGATTCGAACTCTTGGTCCCTTACGAGATCACTAGTTTTCAAGACTAGCTCCTTAAACCACTCGGACACCTCTCCATTTCAGAACAATTGGTATTATAACACACAGAGCATGCTTTGTCAAGCACATTTTTTGTGCATTTTACAGAGCCGACTTGACTGTTATTAATTATACAAAAACCGAGTGGGTTTGTCAAGCCCATAATGGGATTTTGACCGTTTTTTTCCAAAAACAATAAAACAGCCAAAGAAAAGCGCTTGCAATGCGAAAAAAAATGCCGTATACTGTTTATGAAAAACAAAAGGAGTCGTTGTGAAAATGAGCAAGGTTGAATTTGATTGCGGTAAATGGCTGCAGGAAGCCGAAGAATTTGCGCTGCCGAATTGGAGCGCCCTACCCGCTATTCCCCTTTATATGGATCAGGTGATGATGTTTACAGGTGAAGCGCTGTCTCTTTTTGAACGCGATGAAAAGCAGAGTTTATTGACGAACAGTATGATCAATAATTACGTGAAAAGCGGCGTTGTGGATCATCCCGTGCACAAAAAGTACAGCAAGGAGCATCTTTCTAAACTGATGATGGTGGGCTTGCTGAAGCAGGTGCTTTCCATTCAGGATATTGCCGTGCTGTTTTCCGGCGATGAAGACGCGGAGCAGCTTTATAAAGACTTTGCGGCGGCGCAGAGCGGCGCTTTGCACGAGACGGCAGCGGGCGTGCACCCGGAAAGTGACGCAGCGGCCTTGCGTGCAGCGGCGTTGAAGCTTGCAGCGGAAGCTACGGCGCGACAAACGGTTGCCCAGCGCATTTTAATGGCGCTGTCCGACGAAAAAAAAGCCAAGAAATAATCAAATTTGTAACGAACAAAAGCCTGCATGGCACATAGAATGTTCTATTCGAAAAAAGGATGGGATATGATGTGCGATTTGCAGGCTTTTCCTATGCGCTCCGGCGACCGATTGCTATAAAGTGCAGCTGTTGCTCTAAAAATACGGAATGTCCTCCTCTTCCACGCGCTGTACTTCGGCAGTGACGTGAAAGGTAATTTCGGCTTTTGAGAGCTTTTCTGCGCGGCTTTCCCCCATTTCACGCCACACATTTGGCGCGGTGCGGAAAATGACTTCGCTGAGACCTGCGGCATCGGCTCCGTTTGCGTTTTTGAGATAAGCGGCGAGGCGTCCCTCAATGCAGTTGACGAGGGCAGTCTCAAAGCGCGGAAATGCTTCGTTCCCTACGTGCTTTGCGGTATTTGTGACGGCAGAAACTTCGGCGATAACATGAATTCTGGCGGTAAACTCGGGCTGTTCTGCTGTGCCTGTGAAGATAATGTTGCTGTTTGTGCTGCGGGCTTTAAGCGATACCGTGCCGAAAGCTTCGTCTTTTACGGTGAATTCGCCGCCAGAAAGTGTACCCTGCAAGGCACTAAGCCCCTGTGCTTCCGCCGGCGTGAGCACGGCGCACAGGCGGTTGCTTTGCAGGACGGCTGTGCCGACGGGCGTGGGCAAATCATCGGCGCGCAGAACGGGCAGCGCGGCAGTGGTGTTTATGCCGTAAAGACCGTTTACAAGCTGCAGCAAATTCACGTCTGCCGCGGCCCCGCTGTATTTTGCGCCGTTTGAAAGCTGCATGAAGCGTTCGGCGGTGAGATCCGTCTGTAACAGGACGCTTTCGGCGGTATCTTCTGCGAGGAAAACTTTGGCGGTCGGACGGGAATCGTAGTGGCGGATAAAGAAATCCAGTTGTTCGGCGATACCGCTTTCTGCACATTGCATACCGAAAAGGATGGCGGCGTTGTGCGAATACAGCGGCGTGCGGCCGCTTTCGAGCGCGATTTGACTGAGCGCTTCGGGGATGGTATCGCCCTCACCGGAAAAGGTGCTCTGCCCTCCGTCCTCCGTCGTTTCGGAAGCGAGCACCGTCACGCGGCAGCCGGTTGCCGTGCGGTCTACGCCGATTGCGCTGATGAGCAAGCGCTCGTAAAGCTCCGGCGCGCAGCCCGAAGCGGTGAGCGTCAAAATGAGCGAAAGTAAAACGGATGTGAGTGCTTTTTTCATGCGGCGCGTCTCCTCTTCTTTTTGATGCAGTCGAAAAACCAAAGCAAACTCGGCAGCATAGCGCCGGTCAAAACGGAAAACGGTAGCAGATACGCTGTGCGGAACACGGCCCCGACGCGTGCGGCGGAGCCTGTGAGCCATAGGGACAGAACTGCTGTCAGCGCGGCTATGAGTGCCGTCAGCCACGCGCGCGGGCGTGTCGGGATAGGTGTCATGCACACGGCGATGCAGAATAATCCGCAGGCAATATGCACGATGAGCGCCATCATGCTGATGCCGATGAAAAGCGCGTCCAGCCGCTGAATGCCGGCGATCTCCGCGATGGAAGCGAGCGTGTATGCGGGGAAAATTTGCAGCGCGGCGTACTCGCCGAGACACGAGACGATGAAAAACAGAAGCACACCCAAAAACACGGTGATGCCGCCGTTCCAAACGACAAAGCCGAGCACGCGGTGACTTTTACCGCTTTTTGTATCCGTATTTGTGAGAAACGGCATCAAAACAGCAAACTCGGCAAGCGAAGAACAGCGCGCTGTGAAGACGAGAAACCCCTGTACGGTTTGGTCTATGCCGTCATAGAAAAGCGGCATGAGATAATGCGGCGTGACGTTCGGAGAGACGGCGAGAAAAATCATCCCCATGCCGAGCATGAACAGCGTGAAAATGCATACCGAGGCGCGCGAGACGGTTTCTATACCGCGAATGGCACCATAAAGTGCGATGCCAAGCACGACAAGGACGATGGAAAAACGCGAAGCGACGGGGTCTGTAGTGTTGACGAGCAGCGTCAGAAAAAGCGAAAGACTGAAAATGTTCATCACTATAAAATAAAGCGCGTAAATTGCGGACATCGGTACAGAAACACCGCGGCCGCAGTTCTTCTCTGTGATTTGCAGAAGCGATGCTTCCGGGTGGCTTTTGTGCAGCGCGAAAAGCGGCATAGAAAACACCGTAAGGTACAAAAACAGCCCGAGCGAAGAGAAAATACTTTCAATCAAATTGCTGCCGCCGACGGTTTGCACATTGATTGTGATGCTGACGATGACACGTGAAAGAAACAGCATAAGGTAAAGCTGCAAAGCACTGATCTTGGTTTTCACAGGTGCTTTTCCCCCTTTCCCGCGCCGGGCATGTGTTGTACGGAGGCGTTATGACGCACTAATCGTTTCCATCCCGCGCGTACAAGCACATCCCGCATGGCGGAAAGCCGAAATGGTGCGATCGGGGCCAAAAACGGCACGGAAAAGCTTGTTTTGCCGCAAAGCTCGAATAATAAAAACGTAAAGCCAGCAAGCACGCCCCACACACCCCATATACCGCCCACCAAAATAAAAGTAAGACGCAGTACAGCCATGGGCTCGTATAATTTCGGAACCGTGTACCCGGTAATGACCGTGACGGCGATGACGACGAGCGACGGTGCGCTGACGAGCCCTGCGGAAACGGCGGTCTCGCCGATGACAAGACCGCCCACGATGCCGACAGAGCTGCCGAGCGGTTTCGGTACGCGCAGTCCGGCTTCGCGCATCAGTTCATACATAAAGTAAAGCAAAATCGCTTCTAACATGACGGGAAACGGCGTACTGCGCTCTGCCTGTGCAATGGTAACAAGCAGTGTTTCCGGCAGCAGCTCCGGGTCGTGTGCGGCGATGCCGACATACAGCCCCGGCAGAAAAATCGCGAGGAAAAACGCGATGTATTTCAGCCAGCGCGTGAACGTGGCGTAAAACGGACGGTTTGCATAATCGTCGGCGGTCTGAAAGTTTTCAACGAAGAGATACGGCACGTAAAGCGCTGTGGGCGTGCCGTCTATAAGCAGCCCGATGCGCCCCTCATGCAGCTTGCCGCATAAGGTATCGGGGCGCTCGGTAAAACCTACGCGATCAAAAATCGCGGGACGCTCCAAGTAACCCGCCAAATATCCTGCTGCGAGCACGTCTTTTAGATTACATGTGGAAAGCCGCTTTTTGAGTGTGTTAATGATCTTCGGGTCCGCGATGTTTTTTAAATAGCACAGCGCAGCCGGTGTTTGGCTTTCTTCGCCAACCGTCACCTTTTCAAATTTGAGCTCGGTCGTTTTGAGACGGCGTCGTAAAAGCGAAATGTTTGTCTGGTAGGTTTCCACAAAGCCTTCGCGGGAGCCGCGCTGCATAACTTCCGTATCGGGCTCATCCACCCCGCGCGCAGCAAAGCCCTGCGTGCCGAACGCGAGCGCTGTCGGACAGTTATCGAGCAGCAGCACCGCAAAACCGTTCATCATGCGTTCGAGCACTTCGCTGACCGTGGAAAGTTCGGCTTGCTCTACGGCGCACAGCACGTTTTCTTCGATAAACAAAAGCGTTTCTTTGCCGTTATCCGTCGGAATTTTCGCGTGCATCAACGGATTTAAAATGCTCAAAGTAATGTGCTGCTTGCTGACGAGCCCGTCCATGGTGAGCAGCGCGGCCGGTACCGTGCCGACCATAAATTCGCGCTCGATATAATCCATGGCGTTTTCAAATAATCCATTTATATATGTTACGTTTTCCTTTAAGTGTTCAGATAAGTTTTCCATTAGCAGTTTCCTTTCCGCATGGTTCTCCCGTGTAGATTTTGCAGAAAGGCCGTATTTTATACGCCCGAAGACGCATAATAGCGACGAAGACATACGGAAAGGAAAACGCCATGTTTATTTCGTTTGTGCGCACGATCATCCTGTATTTTACGATTATTTTGGCTGTTCGCGTTATGGGCAAACGGCAGATCAACCAACTGCAAACGAGTGAATTGGTCGTGACGCTGCTCATCTCCGACCTTGCGGTGATCCCGATGCAGGACAGCGGCCAGCCGCTTTTCAGCGGGCTCATCCCCATTTTGGTGCTCATTGCGCTCGAGGTGCTCGTTTCGGTTTTTATGCTTAAAAGCAGCCGTTTTCACCGTTTGGTGTGCGGCAAGCCGGTCGTCATCATCAAAGATGGGCGTATCATTCAGGAAAACATGCAGGAGCTGCGCATGAGCGTAGAAGACCTTTTTGAGCAACTGCGGCAAAAGGATGTTTTTGTGCTTTCGGATGTGACATATGCCATTGTAGAGACGAACGGCACGCTGAGTGTCGTTAAAAAAGCCGCCGTCGATTACCTGCGTCCGAGCGATATGGGCGTGAAAGTGAAAGACGAGGGCCTTGAAGTCGTTGTGGTGAGCGACGGAGACCTTTCTGTGGGCTCTATGCACTTGTGCGGCAAAAATGAAGAGTGGATACGCAGCATATTAAAAAGCGAAGCCGTACCGCTTCCCGAAGTGTTTATTCTAACGGTAAACACAGCCGGACATTATACGCTCATTCGGCGGGACGGCAGCCTAAAAAAGGGAGTGAAAAAATGAAGCGCATGGCCTTTTCAATCGTTTTGGCGGTATTTGCTGTGACGGTGTGTATCTTTGGTTACTGCAACACGGCAAGATCTGCGAATACACTGATTGTGTCCGCGGAAAATATCGACCGGCTGCTTTCCGACGGCGAAGGGGAAAAAGCCTTGGAGGAAAGCCGAAAATTGCAGGCAGACTGGGAGAAAATACACGATAAACTGTGCGTTTTCCTGCCGCACGAGCATTTGGAGCCGCTGGAAAACATTTTTGCCGTGCTGCCCTATTATATTGAGCAGGAGGAGGTGTCCTTAGCGCGCGCCGAATGCCAGATGGTGAAAAACACGGCGGAGCACATTCAAAAAACAGAGCGCATCGCATTTGAAAATGTGTTTTAAAGCAAAAACAGCAGCCCCATATCGCGTTGGGACTGCTGCTACATAATCTGAATTTATCGGTTGCGCTCGGCCTTGATTTTATTGAGCTCGTCCATGAACGTATTGATGTCTTTGAATTCACGGTAAACGGAAGCAAAGCGAACATAGGCGACCTCGTCGACCTTCTTGAGCTTATCCATGGCATAAGTGCCGATGAGCGTGGACGGCACTTCGCGGTCGAGCGAGTTTTGCAGGAGCGTTTCAATCTCGTCTACGATGCGCTCCAGTGTTTCAAGCGGTACGGGGCGTTTTTCGCAGGCGCGCAGAAGGCCGTTCAACAGCTTGTTGCGGTCAAAAGCCTCGCGGGATTTATCTTTTTTTACAACGACCACCGGCACAGTCTCAATGACTTCATAGGTCGTAAAGCGTTTTGCGCAGTTTAAGCACTCACGGCGGCGGCGAATGCGCTCCCCCTCATCGGTTGGCCTGGAATCGATGACCTTACTTTCACTGTATCCGCAATAGGGACATTTCATGGAAAACCCTCCAAAGTTCTAACACACCAAATCTGTCTCTTAAAGTAGTGTTATTATACAACAGTTTTCGGGGAAAAATCAAGCGAAACCGTATACTTTTTTCTATTTTGACCTTAAAATCGGGAAGAAACGTCAAATCTCTGCGATTTTCGCCCGCAGGGCGTGATTTTGTCCCGGTTTTTGCTTGATTTGAAGACTATCTTTCGGTATAATAAAACGGAATATGAACCGAGGAGAACAACTATGGCAATACTTACGGTGAACAACATAAAAAAGATGTTCGGCACCGATGTGATCATTCAGGATATTACATTTGAAGTGCAGAAAGGCGACCGTATTGGCCTTGTGGGCATTAACGGCTCCGGAAAGACGACGCTTTTCAAGGTACTGAACGGAGAATATACGGCGGACGAAGGCACTTTTACCCCGGCGCGCGAAACGTCCATCGGCTACATGGAGCAGCATGTTTGCCGCGATATGGAAAAACCGGCGTTTGACGAAGTGATGACGGTGTTCGCGCCGCTGCTCAAAATGGAAGCAGAGATAGAAGTGCTCACGACGAAAATTTCGGAAATGCCGGAAAACCTTAACGAGCTTATCGAAAAGCAGGCGGAGCTAAACGATCGTTTCATCGCAGACGGCGGTCTCACCTGCCGCAACCGTGCAAAAAGCACACTCATCGGCCTCGGCTTTGCGCCGGAGCAGATCTATGCTCCTATCGGTGTTTTGAGCGGCGGACAGAAAGCGAAAATTCAACTCGCAAAAATGCTGCTCGGCGAATCGAATTTGCTGTTGCTGGACGAGCCGACGAACCACCTTGATATTCCGTCTGTTGAATGGCTGGAGGATTTTCTGAAGGATTACAACGGATCGTACATCGTTATTTCGCACGACCGTTATTTCCTTGATGCTGTGACGAACCGCACATTTGAGATTGAAAACACGCATTTGACAGAATATAAGGGAAATTATACGAAATATTTGCAGCTGAAAGAAGAAAACCGCCTTGCGATGCAGCGCGTCTACGATAACACCCAGCGCGAGATCAAGCGCATTGAGGGCATCATTGAGCAGCAGAAGCGGTTCAATCAGGAGCGCAACTATGTGACGATTGCGAGCAAGCAGAAGTCCATTGACCGTTTGCAGGCGACGCTTGAAAAGCCGGAGGATGATCCGGATACCATCAAATTTCAGTTTAAGGCGAGCCAGCGCGGCGGCAATGATGTTCTGGAAGCGGAAGAGCTTGCCCTCTCATTCGGCGACCACAGGCTCTTTAAAAATGTGAATCTCGATATCAAACGCGGCGAAAAGGTGTTCCTCATCGGCCCGAACGGCTGCGGAAAAACGTCTTTGCTGAAAGTGCTGTTGCACATTTATAAGCAAACCTTCGGCGATTTCCGCTTTGGCGCGAATATCGACATCGGCTACTACGATCAGGCGCAAGGCAATTTAGATGAGAGTAAGACGGTCATCGATGAGATCTGGGATCTGCACCCCTACATGACGCAGACGCAGGTGCGTAGCGCATTGGCGGTGTTCCTTTTTAAAGGCGAAGACGTGTATAAGCCCGTGAAAGGGCTTTCCGGCGGCGAGCGTGCGCGCGTGCTGCTTTTAAAGCTGATGCTTTCCAAAGCGAACCTTTTGATCCTCGACGAACCGACGAACCACCTCGATATCGGCTCCTGCGAGGCGCTTGAAAACGCACTTTTGGGCTACGATGGCACGCTGTTCGTCGTTTCGCATGACCGTTATCTTATCAACAAGCTTGCGGATAAAATCTACTATCTCACTCCTTCCGGCACAACGCTGTACCTCGGCAACTACGACGCATATCTTGAGGCCCGTCAAAAGCAGGAAGCCGCAAAAGCCGCTGCCGAAGCGGAAAATGAAAACGCTGTGCCGAAAGCCAATACAGTCTATAAACAAAAGAAAGAGCGTGCCTCTGAAATTCGGAAGCGCCGTGCCGCACTTTCGAAATGCGAGCGCGAGATCGAAGCGACGGAAGCGGAAATTGACACGCTGAACGAGCAGCTCTCCAACCCCGAGACGGCGAGCGATTACGAAAAAATGATGGAAATCACGAATAAGATCACTGAGCAAAAGGCGCTTGCGGACAGCCTGATGAACGACTGGACGGAGCTGACGCTTTGGCTGGAAGAAAACGACGTGTGACGAAAGGAAATTAAAATATATGATGAAAGCAAAGGTCATCACCCTCGGCTGCAAGGTGAACCAGTATGAATCGGAAGCGATGCTCTCTTCCCTTTTGCAGCACGGCTTTGCCGCAGCGGAGGACAAGGAAACGGCGGACGTCGTAATCCTCAACTCCTGCACGGTCACGGCCGAAAGTGACCGCAAGGTGCGGCAGATTTTTCGCCGCGCGAAAAAAGACAACCCGGATGCCGTTATGGTACTGACGGGCTGCATGGCACAGGCGTTCCCGGAGGACGCAAGGCGACTGGAGGAAGCCGATATTATCCTCGGCACCTCAAACCGCAAGCGTCTGGTGCCGGATCTGTTGGCGTTTCTTTCTGCACGCCAGCGCATCATCGACATTGCGCCGCACACGAACGACGAAAAATTTGAGAATCTCAATGTGGAGAACTTTACGGGCCGCACGCGTGCATTTGTGAAGATTGAAGACGGGTGCAACCGCTTTTGCTCATACTGTATCATTCCCTATGCCCGCGGCCGTGTGCGCTCGAAGCCGCTTGAAGACCTCAAGGCGGAGCTTGCGGGGCTTGGCGCGAACGGCTACAAAGAAGTGGTGCTGACGGGCATCAACCTTTCGGCATACGGACAGGAATTCGGTCTGCATCTGTGTGACGCCATTGAAGCGGCCTGCGCTACGCCGGGTATTGAGCGTGTGCGCCTCGGCTCCTTGGAGCCGGAGCAGCTTTCGGAAGACGTGATACGGCGCATGGCAAAGCAGAAAAAGCTGTGCCCGCAGTTCCACCTCTCCTTGCAAAGCGGCTGCGATGCGACTTTAAAGCGCATGAACCGCCACTACACCGCAGACGAATACCGCACCATCGTGCGCAACTTGCGCGCAGCGTTTGAAAATGCTGCCATCACGACGGACATCATGGTCGGCTTCGCGGGCGAAACGGATGAAGAATTTGCGGAATCTTTGGCGTTTGCAGAAGAGATCGCATTTGCGAAAGTACACGTGTTTGCCTATTCTCGCCGCCCCGGCACCCGTGCCTATGACATGGGCGATCAGCTGACGAATGCCGTAAAGGAAGCGCGCAGCCACGAGATGATCCGCGTGACGACCGCAACGCAGCAGGCGTTTTTTAAAGCGCAAATCGGTCGCACGGAGGAAGTGCTTTTCGAGCGCGAGATTCAAAAAGGCGTTTGGGAGGGTTATTCCATGAACTATACACCTGTTGCGGTGGCAAGCGGTACGTCCCTTGCGGGCGAGATCCGCTCTGTGCGCATTGAGAGCTGCACCGATACGCACTGCATGGGTGTCGTGTTGTAAAATTCACCTCAAGAAGTTATCAACACATGGACGTGCTTCAAAGATCCCGCTACCCTGCGCCGCGAGCTTTATAACAAATATCTTTTAGACCGCGAAGCGGACGGCAGCCGATACCGTAAGCATGAGGGGATTCCCTCTCTATCAGAATTCATCGAGAAATACATGTAAACAAAAACGACCGAAAGCGCGGTGCAAAGGCTTTCGGTCGTTTTTGCATATATTTAAGTTTAGAAAATCAAATTTACAAGCATGCCGGTCACGACGGAGCAGGCGTACAGCGTACCGACGATGGCAAGGTTCTCTTTTACGCGGTGGTTTGTGCGGAACAGCACGACAAGACCCACGCCCGCACCGGCGCATAAGCCCGCCACGCAGGAGCCGAATTGCAGGCTGCCCAGCGTGAACAGTTCCGTTAAGATCACGGATGCCGCACAGTTCGGAATGAGTCCAATGAGCGCCGTCAGGAACGGCTGAAAGACGCTGCCGTTTAAGAGCAGGCCGGAAATGCGGTCTTCCCCGATAAAATAAATGGCATAGCCGAGCACGAGGTTTACGACGAGGATAAAGAGGAAAATGCTGATTGTGTGGTGCAAGGCGGAGTGCAACAGGCTGTGGTGGTCGCAGTCGCAGTCCGCGCACAGCTCCTCAAACGGCTTCTCTTTTTTAGGGTGGAAAAAGCGCTGTAAAATGAGGTCGGCCAGAAAGCCGAACACGATGCCGGAGGCGACTTTGATGAGCAGCATCGGCAAAATGTACTGCATCTGCTCCGGGTGTGAGAACAGAATTGGCAGGGCTTCATCGCTTGTGGAAAGGAACACGGCGAGCAGTGTGCCGACTGTGATGATGCGTCCGGCGTAGAAATTTGCTGCCGCCACGGAGAAGCCGCACTGCGGCACAACGCCAAGGAGCGCGCCGCCGATGGGGCCGAATTTGCCGAGCTTTTGCAGACCGCGTTCCATTTTGCTGCTTGCACGGTGCTCTAAATACTCAATGAGAAAGTACGCGGCAAACAGAAACGGCAGCGTTTTTAACGAATCGATGAGTGCGTCGAGAAAGACATCCAGCATAAATAAATCCTTTCAAGGTAGAGGTAGCCCGTCGAAACGACGGGATTGCGATGCCCGAAAACACAAAAAGTGGTATACAGGCTTCGAGCCAGTATACCACAATTTTGCCGGATTGACAAGTAAAAATCAGAGCCGATTTTTACCAGATTTCTGCGTTTTTTGCGCAATGTTGGCGCACTTTTGCTGCCCGTACCTCTACAAAGCAGCCGCACAGCGCACACATGCCGTTGACTAAGTGGTCGCATGATGTGCATTTTTGCAAACGGTCTTTGTAAAGTGCATCCGGGGTTTTTTGCTCCTGGGGAATGTTTTCGATATATTCGTAGATCGAGTGAAAATAATCTGTGTCGCTGAGGTCTTTCAGCAAACACCGCCTGCAGGGAATGCGTTCCATCAGGAGACCGTGATCTCCATGACGGCACACGCCGGAATATTGAAGTGCAGGTTGTTGTTTTCAAGCGTCAGCGCGTCGAAATCCGTAATCTTGACGTCTTCGGGATGGTCGAAGTCGTTGTATGCGCCGATGGAGTTTGTCAAAATGCGTGCAGATGCCGTATTGTACTTCTTGCCGGTCAGCGCACAGTCGATCGGGTACGCGGTGTCGGCGGAAATGTTCGCGAGCGTGATATGCACGATGCCGTTTTCGTCTTCCGAGGCGGAAACCGTGAGGTTCGGTACGCCGGCGTAGACCCCCTCCGTTTCGAGGTGGCTATTCAAAAGCGTTGCATCGTGATGGTGCTTATAAAGATCGAATACATGATATGTCGGCGTAAGCACCATTTTTTCTCCCTCGGTGAGGATGACGGACTGCAAAACGTTTACAAGCTGTGCGATGTTTGCCATGACGACGCGGTCACTGTGTGCATTGAAAATGTTCAGCGTTACAGCGGCGACAATGGCGTCGCGCATGGTATTCTGCTGATACAGGAAGCCCGGATTCGTGCCCGGTTCCACATCGTACCATGTACCCCACTCGTCTACGACCAGGCCGACTTTGTGCTCGGGATCGTAATGGCTCATAATCTCCGTGTGGCGCGTGATAAGTTCGTCCATGTACAGTGCCCTGCGAATCGTCTCGTAATACGTGTTGGTATCAAAGCCTGTTGCAGCTGTTTTTTTCTCAAATGTGCCCGGCACGGTGTAATAGTGCAGGCTGAGGCCGTTCATGTAGTTGCCCGCAATGCGCATGACCTCTTCTGTCCAGTTGTAATCGTCGGCGATGCCCGGGCCGCAGGCAATGCGGAACACGTGGTTGTCGCCGTAATCGCGGACGTAGGTCTGGAAGCGGCGGTAGAGGTCGGCATAATAGGACGGGCGCATATTGCCGCCGCAGCCCCAGTTTTCGTTGCCGACACCGAAGTATTTCACTTTCCACGGCTCGGCATGACCGTTTTTGGCGCGCAGGTCCGCCATGGGCGAAATGCCATCAAACGTCATGTACTCCATCCACTCGCTCATTTCCTGCACGGTGCCGGAGCCTACGTTGCCGTTGATGTACGGCTCGCAGCCGACCTGGCGGCAGAATTCTAAGAATTCGTGCGTGCCGAAGGTGTTATCCTCCACAACACCGCCCCAGTGCGTGTTGACCATCTTTTTGCGTGTCTCCTTGGGGCCGATGCCGTCTTTCCAGTGGTATTCATCTGCAAAACAGCCGCCCGGCCAGCGCAGCACCGGCAGCTTAATAGCTTTCAGCGCTTCCACAATATCGGTTCGCATGCCGTTTACGTTTGGAATGTCGCTGTTTTCGCCAACATAAATGCCGTTATAAATGCAGCGTCCGAGGTGCTCGGAAAAATTGCCGTAGATATTGCGGTTAATCTTGCTTTTCTTTTCGTCAGTATGAATGGAAAGTTTTGCCATTTTAAAAATTCCTCCACTTAAAATCGGCGATAAGCATCGCCGTGTGTATGTTCAATATAGCATACAAGAGTACGAATGTCAAGAGTTGTACGTACAAATATTTATCGGCGCGCGTCGACCGTCCAATGCTCTGTGATGACATGGTTTTCCGCGACGAGTACTTCGCTGTACAACGCCGTCGTTGGGCAGATGTGCGTCGGGATCACGTAGAAAACGTCACCGATCTTCGGACGCTCGTTTTCAAAGCCGGGCTTCATGCGCCATGTCCAGTGCTCTTCGCTTTGGAATATCGGCTCGGCGTTTTCAAGGCCGACAACTTTGCCGCGCACACCGGGCGGGTCGCTTGCGATGCCCTTGCAGCCGAGGTCAAATGTGAACACGCCGGGCGCCGGGTGACTGATGACACGCGTGCAAACAGCTGCGGCGGGGATGTACGGCAGGTCAGGATAATTTTCTTTGTAGCTGCTGTCCCACAAAAACACGGTGCCGGGCGACAAAAAGATATCCGGGTTTGCGGCGTGACATGGGAACGACGGACTGCCACCCGCGATGATCATCGGCACCTCAATGCCGTCTTCACTGAGTGCATCGAGCACATCGGCAATGCTTTCCACCATGTCCGTCACCTCGGCTTCGCGATCCATGAGGTCGGTGGTGTGCACGTGGCCGTCATAGCAATGCAGGCCGCTGAATGGAACATTTTCGGACGGATTTTCGAGTGCTGCTTTGATGAATTCGTAAAGATGCGCCGTTTCCACGCCGGTACGGTTCATACCCATGTTGACATCTGCAAACCAGCCGAGCACAGCATTTTGCTTTTCGGCTTCGGCTTGAAGCGCATGCAGGCAGCTTAAATCATCTTCCAGCGCGTAGAAATGCGTTTTGGAGAATTCTTTTACGAGCGAGATAAACGCTTTGATGTTCGGCCCGACAAGCGGGTAGGCGAGCAAAATGTGCTCTGCCCCGCATTCGGCAACCATTTTGACTTCCGCCAAAGTCGCGCATTTGAAGCGATGAATGCCCATAGCCTTCTGCATTTCGATCATCTTTTTCATTTTGTGCGACTTCACGTGCGGCCACAGTCGCTCTGCCCCGCCGGCGATTTCGATTGTCTTGCGGGTATTTTCGAAAATTTCGTCTTTATAGTAGATCAAAGCGGGCGTTAAAATGTTCTCTACGCCTTGTATCGTATAGAGCTCAGTCTGCATTTGTGCAGTCCTCCTCAATTTTTTTATTATATTCAGTATACGCTGGTAAAATTGCCCTGTCAAGCCTTGATAAGTTCTGCATGCAGCTGCAAAATTATGCTGATTTCCTATGATTGGGAGGTATGCGTTATGATTTTGTTTTGTCATGCGCAGATTTATGACGGCACGGGCTAAAAGCCGTTTTTAGGCGATGTTTTGAGCTGTGCGAATAATTAAAAATCGCATAAAAACAGCACCGCGCAAAGAGCTTTACGGTTCTCTGCGCGGTGCTTTTATGTTCTATCAAAGAAAAAACGGGTCTGCATACAAAGAAGCTGACCCGTTTTTCTGTACGAAATAGGGCTTAAACCTGCATATCTGCCGGTTCGGGCATATCGTCGTTGATGATGGACTTCTTCTTCCAACGGCCCATGCGGAACGCGATGGAGGTGAGCACGGCACCCATGACCCAGCTTATGAGCAGGGAGATGAACAGCGCATCTGCAGAGTGCATCAGTGCTGCGAGGCCGTATGCGATCGGCACACGGATAACGATGGTCGTGATGAGGGAGATCCACATTGGGGTCATCGTATCGCCCGCGCCGCGCATAACGCCGGAAAGGATCTGCGTGACGGCCATTGCAACGTAACCGATGGCGAGAATGCGCATCATGTGCATGCCGGTATCAATGACTTCCGGCGTGCTCGTAAACATTTCCATGAGATAACGGCCGAAGAACAGAATCAGCGCAACAAGTACCACGGAAACGGAAAGGCCGAGCTTTAAGCCGTCCTTTGTGCCCTTTTCCACGCGATCCAAACGACCTGCGCCGATGTTCTGGCCGGTGAAGGTCGTCGTTGCCGTGCCGAAGGTGAAGTTCGGCATCATGGCAAAGCCGTCCACGCGCATAACAACGGTGGAAACCGCGATGATCGTGGTACCGAAGCTGTTTGTAAGGGACTGCACGACCAGCATGGCGAGCGAGAACACCGCCTGTGTGAGACCGCTGGGCAGACCCAAACGGATGAGTTGGAACAAAAGCGCTTTTGTCGGCCACAGGGTGCGCCACGTGATGTGCAACACGTCACGCATTAAGAGCAGACGCACAAGACACAGGATGCCGGAGACTGCCTGCGAGATGATGGTTGCCCACGCAGCGCCCGCAACGCCCATTTTAAAGCCCGCGACAAACCAGATATCCAGACCAATGTTCATGCCGCATGCCACGAGCAGGAAAATGAGCGGCATGACGGAATCGCCGAGGCCGCGCAGAATGCCGGAAATAATGTTGTAATATGCGCTGCCGAGAATACCGAGGAGAATGATGATGAGATAATCACACGACATGGTGTAAATATCCTGCGGTGTTTGCAGTGCAGACATGATTGGATGTGTAATGAGCGGGCCCACGACCATGATGAAGATGGAAACCGCAAAGGTTGCCGTGATCGCCGTACCTACAGAATGCGAAAGTCGCTTTTTGTCTTTCGCACCGAAATACTGCGACGCCATGATGCTGGCACCGACCGATACGCCCATGAACAGTACGAGCAGCAGGTTGATGATCGGGCCGCTGGCACCGATGGCGGCCAACGCGCTGTCACCCACATAATTGCCGACCACGATGGAGTCCACCGTGCTGTACAGCTGCTGCGCCAAGTTGCCGATGAGAAGCGGTGTGGAAAACCGAATGAGATTTGTCGCCGGGTTGCCCACCGTCATATCCTGCGCTCCGAAAAATGCAGAGAGCTTTCCTGCCATAATAAAGAATATCCTCCTCGCCCTGAGATATACTCGAAATTTGGTGATTTTGCAAGCATATAGTCTTACAAAATCACTTGTGTTTTATTGCTTCCGAATATTCTCCAAAAGATTTAACGCTTAACAGTATATCAAAAAAGGCGAAAGAGGTCAATTAAATGCAAAGAAGATAATTAAATTTTGGTATTTTGCCGAATTTAATGGTTGATTTATAGCGAAATTAGCAGACAATTTCGTCAGAGATTCATAACGTGGAACGGTGTGTGAAAATGCGCTTCTCCCCTATTTTGCGGCGAATGTATTGGCTTTTTTGCAGAACGGTCATTGTCGTTCTGCGCCAGATGGCGAAAAGAACGCGGCGGGCATCACAATCCAACGCAGAGCCGAGCACGGTAAACAGCAAAAGGCTGAATATGCAAAATACGGCGGCTGATAGGAGCAGCGCGGGATATGAGTCGAGTGGAAGCGGCAAAGCTTTTGCGGAAAGCCACAGCAAAACAAACAACGCTCCGCTGCATAAGAATTTTCGGTAAGTATGCCGTACGGGTGCATGCAGCAGCTTGTGGGATGCGTAGAAAATCATATCGTTCGTGCGATACAAAAGCGCCGCAATCGTCCCGATGAGCACGCCGTACATGCCAAGCGGCCCCACAAGCAAAAGCGATATGAGAAGATTGATGACGGATTCGATGACGGAACGGTTCTGCGTTTTTTGAAAATGCCCGGCGTATTCGATGATGCGCTGCGCGGCTGCACGTCCGTTTGAAAGCAGGTACGTGCAGACAAAAAGATGCGGCAAAACGGGATCGAGATACGAAATATCCGTCACACCGGCGGTGTAGAGCTTCAAAAACGGCAGAATGAACACATCCGCCGTGAGATACAGCGCAAATGTGAGTGCCATATTGTATGTTTCAAATGCGCGGTAAAGCCGCAAAAAATGCGCGCGGTCGGTGTGATAGGTTTGCCCCAGGACGAACGACACGCTGCCGTTTATGGCGGAGACCGCCGTGCCGACCATGCCGAAAAGCATCACGTACATGGAGTAGACGCTCGTTGTTTTCAGTCCGCAGACGACAGAGAGCAGTAAAACATCGGTGTTTTGAAAGATGAGCCCGGAGATCTGGTGTACGAGCACGGCACGGTGCTGCGCGGTGGCGGTTGTATCGGGCGGCACGGCGCGGTTAAGCCAGCTATACTGTTTTTTGGCGTAGAGTGTGAGCAGTGCGGTTTGCAGTAAGCCGCACAAAAAGCAGAGCAGCTGTACGGCGATGAGCGAAAGTCCGCAAATTAGCAGTATGATTTTGCCGATGCTGATGGAAACAGTTAAAAGCAGGTTGGCGTTGATGAGCACGTATCCTCTGCCCTCTGCCTGCAAAAGCACGCGGTATTTTGCCTGAAACAGAAAGCGCACGGCTTGTCCCATGCCGCCGAGCAAAACCGTGAGCAATACGGTAAAAAACGGCAGTTCGGTTTTGATGAAAAACGGAAACAGCACTGAAAGCCCGCAAACGAGTGCGGCGTAAGCGATGCCGACTTTGGCATATTCCCGGCGAATCGCATTGAAGATACCGCTGACGGCGGCTCTGTCCTGTTCGGCGGCGGGTTTATAAAGTGCCTGCAGCGCTGCCGTGCCGATACCGCTTTCAAGCAGGTCAAGATACACAAGCGCCTGCTGTGTAGCGGAGAGCAGGCCGTTGGCTTCGGAACCGAGCTGCACGAGCACGAGCCGCGGAATGATAACGCCGAGTGCGATGAAAACAAACTGGCTGAAAAGCCCGGAAAAGGCATTGAAAAAGCACCTTTTGGCACGCATGGCTACTTTACAAATACGTCGCATAGCGTGCGGATGATGCGCTGATCCCGCCAGCGCAGATAGCGGCAGCCCGCGTGCCAGATGGTGCGCAAAGCGGGCAAGATGACGCTGCCGTCTTCCGGCAGGTCCTTGAGCAGCTGCGGCGAAACGGCGGCGTTTGCCTCGAGTAATAGTGCGAGCAGCTCCGGGTCTTCCGTTTTCAAAAAGCGCTGGGCGTAAAAATCCGCCTCACGCATCAGGCGGTCGCAGCACAGCGTGTGAATTTCCGGCAAGTCTTTTTTCTTTGAGAGCTTCAGTTCAGCGATGAGCCCGCGCAGATAATCCTTGGTGCAGGCGAGCGTGATACGTTTATTGGAATGCGTGCCGTTGTAGCGGTAAACCACGTCGGGCACGGCGTAGTATTCTTTGGCTTTTAAAAGCGTGCAGAGAAGAAAAATGGGATCTTCATAGACACGCAGCGGCGGAAATTGCAGCTTGTTTTCAAGTAAAAAATTGCGATTATAAATAAAGCGGGCGAAAAAACGGTCGAGCGGCTCATCGCAGGCGTTATGAAAGCCCTCCTCCGTGAAAACAAACATGGGGTGCACATCGTTCCCTTTGGCTTTTTCAATAGAGCCGCCGCAGACCATGGCACCGCTTTTTTCGGCGGCAGCCAAAAGCGTTTCGAGCGCATACGGGCCCGGATAGAGATCATCGGCATCGAGAAATGCAATGTACTCCCCTTTTGCCTCCGCTATGCCCTTATTGCGCGCCATGCCTGCGCCGGCGTTTTCCTGCGTAAGGCACCGCACGCGGCCGTCTCTGCGCTGGGCGCTCGTTAGAACGTCTGCGGAATGGTCTGTGGAGCCGTCGTTGATGCAGAGAATTTCTATATCCGTGAGCGTCTGCATGAAAACGCTGCTAAGTGCCGTTTCGAGGGTGTCTTCCGCGTTATAAACGGGCACGATCACCGAAATTTTGCACATAGTTCTTCCCTCCTTCATAAAACTTAAAGCACAGCTTGTGCAGCACAGTGCGGTTTCGTCGATAAAGCTTTTTAATATCGCGCGTGACGGCACCGTACTTTTTCAAAATGGCATATTGTTCCTGCAAAAGCACTTTGTTCCGAAAATCGATTGCCGTGTAAAAGCGCTGCAAGGCGTATCGCTTTTCGATCTCGTCTAAGCACTTTTGGTACTCGGCTTCCGGCATTTTGATCTGCTTAGCGGTTTGAAGCAAGATCGTCTCATGCTCTACGATACGGCGCAGCTTGTCGGTTTCGGTCACATCTCCCGCAGACATGCCGTTTTGATATTTTACATAGCCGTAAAGCGGTTCGTCTAAAAAAGCGTGCGAAAATTTGTAACACACCGGCAGCATGAGCTGATAATTCTGCCCGCGCCGCGCGGGGTAGATCATGCGGTTCGGCACGGCTTCATCAAAACAGCGCATGCGGAGCATGTGACAGCCGGCGCACACCATGCCTTCGCCGCGCAGAAGATACCAAAACTGCATGAGTTCAAAACGGTGCGAAAACCGCGCAGCCTCGCGGTAGAGCGGCATTTTGAGGTCGCTCTCGTCAAAAACGAAGGCGTCACTGCTCACCGCGCCGCACGCCGGGTGCTGCAGCAGATACGTAGCGCGTTTTTCAACAGAGCCCGGTAATAAAAAATCATCCGGATCTGCCCAGCAGAGAAAATCACCGTGCGCGTGGAGTAGCCCCGTCTGTATCGCGCCGCCAAGCCCTATGTTTTCCTGCGTCAACACAGTATACTGCACGCCGCTTTCTTTTAAAATCGTCTCGAAGTTTTTCAGCAGCTTTGCCGTATCGTCTGTCGAACCGTCATCAATGCAGATGAGCTCCAACGGGCGGTAAGATTCGCTTATTACGGAGCGCATGAGGCGGTCAAGTGTTTTTTCACAGTTATAGCACGGCAGAAGCAGCGTTACGAGCGGTTTTTCCATCTTTTCCCTCCTGCAAAGTGCGGCGAAACGCTTTTAAAGCGTCTTCATATGCGGCCGTTTTGGCACGCAGCGTTTCGGTGATCTCCGGCGCGTGGATGCGTAGGCGTATCCACCTGCGCGTGACGGCAGTTTCATTCGCAATGTTTTCAATGGGCAGCACATAGGGCGTATCGACACCGAAAATGTCTTCTGCAAGGCCTTTGGCTTTTACAGAATACCCGAGTGCGAGCGTGGGTACGCCGGAAGAATACGCCGCGATGACGGCATGTGTGCGCGCGCCGATGAACGACGAGCACAGCGCAATAATCGATTTAAGCTGCGATGCGCTTTGGTCTTTGACGAGGCATACGCGGCCGCTGTCTTGAAAGGCAGCGTATAATTCTTTAAGCGGATCGCGGTCATCATTGCCGTTTTGCACGGCGTGCGGGATGAGCGCCACAGCACTGTCTGTTGTGCGAAGGATTGTGCCAATCAGCGCGATGAGGTTACCCAAAATAAGCTTTGCGTTTCGTGCACGGCGCAGTAAAAGCGGGCTTACATTGATGCCGACGGTGTTGTGCGGCTGAAACACTTCCGGAATCTCCGCACCGCGCGGCTCCAGCAAGAAAGCGGAATCCGGGCAAAAGGAGACGTTTCGCAGCCCGGCGCTTTGCAGCGCGTGCAGCGTTTGTGTCTCGCGTGCTGTGATGCGGTCAAATGCGGTGAGGTCACGTAGCAGAGCCTTACTGCGAAGAAGCTTCGGTTCAATCGAACAGCCGAGCAGTATGCTGCCGCCTGCATAGCGCCGTGCGAGTTTGTGCAGCCGAATGCGCTTTTGTATATCTTCGTAGCAGTACACATCGCCGCCGATAGAGACGAGAATATCGTCGCGCGTGAGCGTTTGCAGCGCGGCACGGTACGGCAAGACATCGAGCGGTGTGTAATCGTTTAAAAGCTTTAAGCGCAGATAGGCGCTCCAAAATGCGGGCGAGCTTTTGCAGATCACATCGCTTCGCGCGGGGCGCACATCCTGCACAACGAGCGGGCGCGCTACGCCGTATCTGGCATCTTCCTCCGGCGCTTCGGAAAGCAGCACCGTGCGGCCGGGGCCTAAAAGCTTAGAAACGGTGCGTACAAGCGCTTCGCACCCGTGGTTTGCGCTGCCGATGTGATCATGCAGAATGTAACGCACGCGTATTCTCCCCTTTCAAAATCGATTTTGCGTGTTTTGCGGCGCGGTATGCGGCAAGATGCAGCTGCAATGCGGGCAGATTTTGATGCTTTAAGCAGTGCACGATGCATCGAAAAACGCCGTGAAGCTCCGCTTCGGAAAGCAGTGCGCAAAGCGCTTCATCTTCCATGATCTCTTTGGCTTTCGTAATGGGATCAAGTCCGATATCCGGCGCGTAAAAAACGGAGAATGCCGTGTATGCACTGAGCTTTTTGCGAAAAAACGGCTTAAATTCCGTGTGCTTTTGCTCTGTGATGACCCAGTGTGCAATCTCTTTTTGCAAAAGGAGCTGCTTAAAGTGGTCTGCTTCCCGGCTCAGCGGGTGCGCGGCGTATTGCATGGCACAGTGCGGCGTGAGGAGTACGCGGCTGTTTGCGCGGTAAAGCTGTACTAAAAATTGCAGATCCTCAGCAAGCGTCATGGATTCATCGAATACAGCGTTGACGGAAAGAATTTTCTCGCGATGCAGAAGCTTGTTCCAAAGATAGCCGAAATACCCGGTTTCGTACTGTGCTTGCATGAAGCAAACGGGAAGCGTTTCGGAATCTATGAGACCGTATTTTGGTAGTGTTATGCGGGTAATCTCACCGTTTAAATCCATTTTTAGGTAGCTGCCCATGAGAATGTCTGCGTCGTTTGACTGCGGCTCATGCAATGCTTTTTCGAGAAAGTTCAAAAACGGCAGGTCGTCGCTGTCTACAAACCACACCCACTTTCCGGTGGCGGCTTCCAAAGCAAGGTTACGCGCGCGGGAAACGCCGCCATGGTGCTGCGCGAGTACCGTGATACGCGCGTCTGCGGCTGCAAAGCGTTCTAAAATGCGGCGGCTTTCATCGGTGGAGCCATCGTCTACGGCAAGCAGCTCAAAATCGCGAAACGTTTGGGTACACAGCGTGGAAAGCGTTTTTTGCAGATGCCTTTCCTCATTATAGACGGGCAAAATGATGCTGACTTCAGGCATAGTGCTCTCTCCTTTGCAGCCACAGGCACATAAGCGGCTTGCAGCGGTATTGCATGCACAAAAGCTGTATGGCAAGTTTAAACGGAATATGTCGCACGGGTCGGTTTTGCAGCGCACGTTTCAGCGCTTCGTCGTTTAAAATGCGGTCGATTTTCGATTTTTGTTCGACCTTTGGCAAAGCACAGACTCCGCCGAGTGCGGCGCAGGCATAATGAATGATGTGTAGGTCGAGTTGACGGCTAAAATCGTATTCCGGGCAGTTTTGAAACAGTGCGCACAGCTTTTGATGCATACGTTTGTAGCTTTCCCACGCATCTGCTTTGTGCGTTGTGGTGATGCTGCCGGGGTTGCGGTGGTACTCGTAAAGCCCTTGGCCCTTAAGATAAAAGAACGAAGCGGCGCGGTATCCTGCACACGCGCTGAATAGATTATCTTCGGAATATCGCACGGTTTCGTCGAACCGCAGGTCGTGTTCTTTTAAAAACGATGTACGGTATAAACAAACGCACACGGATAAAAGCGGGCCGTATTCGAGATTGTCGCGCATGATGAGCTGCGGAAATACGCAGCGTTTGATTTTGCGTTTGTCGTAATACCCGCCGTGGAGCGATGCAGAGCGCAGCGTGGGCGGCTTGCCGGATTCTATGCGTATGAGATCGCAGAACACAAAATCACAGTGATACTGCTCAATCTTCTGCAAAAGCGTTTCAAAAAATGTCGGCGATACGGTGTCATCGGCATCGACAAAGCCGATGAATGCCCCGCTTGCCGCAAGCAGACCCGCGTTTCGTGCACTGCTGAGGCCGCCGTTTGGCTTATGCAAAATGCGTATGCGGCTGTCCTCTTTTTTGAGCCGCGCGCACAGTATGGAGCTTGCATCGGTAGAGCCGTCATCGATAAGTAAGATTTCAATGTCGTGAAAGGTCTGTGCGATGAGGCTTTTAACGCACCGCTCGAGATATTTTTCGGCGTTGTAGATCGGCACAATGACGCTGATCTTCGGCATAACTTTCCCTTCCTTCTGCAAATCTCAGGATTTTCTCCGCTTCTTTATACTGTGTGAAATCGGTGCTGCGACAGGCGGCTTTGAGTGCTTCTTGTTTTTCGTTGTCTTGGATCAGCGCGGCGAGAGCATCTGTAAAACCGTCAAAATCAAGCGGCGCGATCATGCCGTCTGTGCCGTCTCGCAGCTGGCTGTGCGCGGTGGAAAAATCCGTGATGATGACAGGCTTCCCGAGCAGCTGCGCCTCCCGCACGGCGACGCATTTGCCCTCATAAACGGACGGCTGCACGTAAATGTCGCACATACGTATGTAGGGGTACGGGTTCTCCTTTTTGCCGAGCAGCACGACGAAATCTTCCATATGCACGGCTTGAATGGCTTCGCGAATTTGGGTTTCCCGGTCGCCGTAGCCTAAAATGTACCACTTAACGGAAAGGCCGCGCTTTAAAAGCACTGTGCAGATTTTCGGAATGGCTTCAAAGTTTTTCGCTTCACAAAACCGACCGACGGAAAGCAGCACGGTCTCGCCCGCTTCGCGATACATGCCGGCAGCCGGCAGCAGCGATTTGCGCTCGATGAGCTCGCGCGCAAGGCAGTTTTCGACCGTGACGGCCTTTTGTGAAAACGCAGGATACATGCGCCGAAAGGCTTCCGTGCAGCTTTCGGAAACACTGACAACATAGTCTACGCTCGTATACACACGGCGGTCGAGCTTCGGATTTGGGTGTTGTGTGGCGTAATCCGTGTGGTTCCACGCGGCTTTGTACTTGGCGTTTACCTTGTGCACAAGCGTATCGGCGACGCCGAGGTACTGCGCGGCAAGATCATACTCGCCCGGGATATTCGGCAAAAACGGCTGCAAAAATGCAGAGATATACTGCAAGTGCGTCCACGTGCCGGTGGGTTTTCGCATGAAAGTACCGTACAAAAGAAACGCGAGCTTTGCGAGTAATCGTGCGGTTGCAAATCGCAGTCTGCCATGTTTTACAAGCGACAAGATCGGCTCTGTATAGGCGTGGTATGCAGGGATTTCCGGCAGCAGACGCACATATTGCGGCAGGTCTTTTATGAATTCTCCTTCGCGGCGGTACAGAAAAACGGAGACCTGCACGCTTTTGTTTTCGAGCGCTTCCAACAGTCCGATAAGGCTGCGCTCTGCCCCGCCAATCTCCAAAGACGGCAAAATAAAAAGCAGTTTTTTCGGTTCCGTTTTAAACGCCGCCTTTCACTTTTTCTTTGATACGCGGATGGTCGGCGAGCAGGCGATGCAGCGGGCGCGTGAGCTTGCTGCGCAGTACGGTGCGGCGGTTCATCCAGCTTTTGGCGTACCAGTGCACGGCGTAGGTGCAGTCTGTGATATAAAGCCGCCCCGTGGCATCCTCGTAGGGATTAAAATACGCTTTGGGAAAGACGGCTGCGCCTTGCACGGTTTGTCGCTTGCCGTTTGGCTTTAAGCCGCATTTTAAAAGCGCCTGTGTGTTGAGCTGCGGGCAGCCGATGACGCCGTGTTTGCCGTCGAGCAGGGGTGCATATTGCTCCAGCATGAAGTGTACGAGCGGATGGTGTTTTTCTGCGCCGAAGCCGAGGCCGGTCGCAATCATACGGTCGGTCTCAAAGGCAAAAAACGCGTGCTCGCTGCAAAGCGGGTCCAAACTGCGCACGAGCTCGACATCTACGTCAAAGTAAAAGCCGCCCTCGTTTTCGATGATCTGCAAGCGGGCGTAATCGGCGAGAAACGCGTACTTTTTCTCTTTACAGCACATTTCGGTGTAACCGTTTTGGTGAATGTCGAAATTATCTTCGTTCCATTCCAAAATCGTATAGTTCGGGCAGTGCTTGCGCCAACTCTCTATGCACTTTTTGGCTTTGTCCGGCAGTGGTGCGCGACCAAACCAGCAGTAATGGATGATTTTCGGGATCATACAGCCTCCTTTTGCACTTTGCGTTCGGTGCGCGCGGCCATCAGGCGGATTAAAACGGAAAGTCCTGCGCCAAGCGGTGTGCACAGCATTGTAAGCACCTTTTTCGGTGAGCGGAGCATCAGTACGGGCTCTTTCGCGAGAAAACACGCGGCATCGTAATGGATGCTGTCGAGTACCGTGCGCGTTGCAGCAGCCGGGTACGTAAGGCAAAGCTGCCGCCAATATAGAAAGCCACGCGGGTTTCTTGCGTATTGCTTCCACATGGTGTGCGAGGAACCGTCTTCTAAATACGTCACGTGGCACAGCACGCGGCTTAAAACGGCGAGTTTGTAATCGCGGTCGATCAGCCGGTATTTTGCGGCGAGCGCCACGTATTTTTCATTTGGAAACTCCGGGTACGGCGGGTATTTTCGGATGATGTCGGTACGGTACACGAGCTTTTTGTCGCCTTTGCCGCCGCCTGCATAGTAACCGCTGAGCGTCGTTTCGGTGAGGACCGGCGGAAAGCCGGTGCCAATAAGCTTGCCGTTTCCGTCGTCATCAAGCCCGATGAGCCCGGCGTAATTCTTGCTTTTTATCTGTGCCCAGCGCTTTTCAATTTGCTCTACGGCATCCTTTGCCAAACGGTCGTCGGAATCAAGGCAAAGGTTCAGCTCGGTCTCGATGTGCGCATAAGCGGTGTTGTGCGCAGCGTGCATGCCGCCGTTTGGACGGTATAGGTAACGGATGGCAAATGCTTTCTCCGCCTGCATCCAGGCGGAGACCAACGCGGCGGTGCGGTCGGTGGAACCGTCATCTACGATGAGCCATAGGAAGTTTTTAGATGTTTGCGCTTTTAATGAGCAATATGCTTCCGGCAGCGTGTGTGCGCGGTTATACGTCGGCGTAAATACGGTCAGCAGAACCATGTGCGGTTTCCCTCCTTTTTTGGGCATCCTTTTGCAGATAATACGCAGTGAGCATATGTGCGTTTTCACAAATGTCAAAGCTTTGTAGTACAGGCGGCGCGGCGCTGAGCACCTTACTTTCCGCCAAAATAACCTCCGCCCACTTAGAAGGCGGTGCGGAAAGCGGAAGTTGCCGTGCACGCGGCGTTTGAAGACAATCCTTCGGTACACCGTTGGAGACAAGGCACGGTAGCCCTGCGGCCTGCGCTTCCAAAACGGCGAGCGGCATGCCTTCGTACAGAGACGGCATACAAAATACATCCATTGCATGCAAAAGTGCCGGAACATCTTCCCGCACGCCTAAAAACAGCACATACGGTGTAAGACCGAGTGCGGCGGCGCGGTTTTGTACGGCTGCCCGCTTTTCACCGTCGCCAACAAACAGCAGCTTCGATTTTGTACCGCATGCGCGCAGACTGTGCAGGACATCCAAGAGGAAAGCTTGGTTTTTCTCTTTGCGAAACTGTCCCACATGCCCGATGAGAAGTTCTTCTTTTGTGATACCTAGCGTGCGCCGCATGTCTTCGCGCATGTTTTTATCAAAGCGGAATTTTTCTGTATCGATGGCGACCGGCAGCACCAAAAACGGCGCACTGCCGAACATCCAGCGCCCGGCATCTTCTCCGCAGGCAAGCAGATCGGTCGCGGTACGCGGAATGATGCGCTTATACAGACTTTTTATTGGATATTTGAAGTCGCGCATCTGATTTGTGGTGTGTGCGTGAGCAATGCGTACAGGCACGCCGTGCTGCTTGGCGCAACCGAGTACAACGCCGGAAAGACAATCAAGATGGGCGTGCACAACAGTATACGCCGGGTGGGCGGAGAAAAATTTGTGCAGTGCATGGCGGTATGCAGGGCTGAACGGGTTTTGCCGCGGCACGGTGAAAACTTTGCCGCCGAGAGAGTAAATCTCTTTATCGTACGCGCCTTCCCGTGCGCGGTGCGTCAGAAAATCGAACTGCACGCGTGTGCGGTCTATGTGACGGTAGTAATTCATCAGCATCGTTTCCAGTCCGCCGCGGTCCATGCAGGTGACAGCCTGCAAAACACGAAGCATAACGGATCCCCCTTTTTATAAAAGGCCGAAGGTCTTCAGCCCGTAGAAATAGAAAAACAGATAAAAAATGAGCATCATCACGGTTAAAATGCGCACGGAGCGTTTTGAAAACATGTGGTGCAGCTCCCATGGCAGCAAAATGTAGTTATAAAGTGAAAAGTATATGGGCAGCCGCCCGACAAAAATGCCGCTTGTGAACGCTGAGAGGATGTAAATGCCGGTCGATACAATGGACATGTTGACGCAAAGGTCGATGAGTGGGTCATTTTCTGCACGGATAAACCGTAAACCGATCAAAGAAAGCAACGTCGGCACAGCGTAGACCAGTACGCGCAGCAGGTTTGTACCGTTGTCCTCAAAGCCTTTCCAATCGCTGACGACATTTTTGTACTGCGTTTCCTGCAAAAGCAGCTCCAAAATGTTTGTGAAGCGGTCGATGAAAAGCACGACTAAAACAGTGAGCAGAAGAAACAAAAGCGTTTTTCGGTTCCATGCTTTTCCGCGTGTGAGAAAAACAAACGGTAGTGCGAACAGTGCCGAGGCATGCAGTGTGGCGGCAAGCAGAATGATGAGCGTGGCTTGTCCGTATCTCTTGCGCAGCAAAAGCGGACAGCAGGCGAATACGAGCGCCGCCGCCAAAAATTGCCGCATGCCGTTCATCATCCAGGAGATGTAATCCGTGGAAGCGATGAACAAAAACAGACTGATGCAGTAGCTTTCCGAATAAAGCCGATAGTTTTTAACGAGCGGCCAGAGCTGAAGCGCGGCGAGAATGCAAAACCAAACGCGTACCTGCCCGCCGCACAAAAGCTTGATGAGTGCGGAAAGCAGGAAAAAGCCGTGATCTTTCTGTAAAGACTGGATATAATCGGGCAGTGCGCTGAATGTACTCGGCATTTCGGAAAACGCGTGCATGTAGTTATAGGTATCGCCGATATCACCGCGCAGCGTACAGAAGATGAGCAGCGGCAGCACGCCGAGTGCTGCCCAGAGCTTCGTGAACCGCACTGTCTGCACGCCGCAGACAGTTTCGCTTTGCTGTACTTCCAACACGGCGGAGAGCGCCGTGTAAATCAGAAGCCAAAGGAGCATCCAAATATAGCCGGACATGTGTTCTCCTCTATGCCGTGACGCGCCGGGGCTGCGGTGCCGCTTTTTCGGCGGTGACGATGCGCAGTGTTTCTGCAACAACGCTCGCTTTATCGAATTCACGCTCCATTTTGCGGCGGCCGTTTTGCCCAAGGGCTGCTTTTTGCTCTGCGGAAAGCGCCAAAAACGCACGCATGGCAACATATAGGCTGTCCGCGTCTTTTGCGCGGCACAAAAGGCCGGTTTTGCTGTGCTCTACGGCTTCCCTGCACCCGGGAATATCGGACGCGATGATGGGCCTGCCGACGGCGGCAGCTTCCAGCAGCACGTTGCTCATGCCCTCATGGTAGCTTGGCAGCACTACGCAGTCGCAGTTTTGGTAAAACGGCAGCGGCTCTTTTTGAAAGCCGAAAAATTCTGTCATGCCGCTGGCAACCAGGCGGTCTACCTCCTGCCTGTACTGCTCCTCAAAAAAGCCGAGCAGCTGCAAATGCACGTGAAAGCCCTCTGTCCACAGCCTGCGCATGGCGCAAAACAGCTCCTCTACCCCCTTTTCGCGCATCAAACGGCCGACGAACAGGAATCGCGGCGGATCGTGAGCGGTGTACGGCGTGTAGATATAGCGGTTCAGGTCTACACCCGCACCATGCAGAACGACCTCTTTTTCGGGCGGCAGGATGTGTCTGCGGCAAAATTCTACCGCATTGGACTGATTTTCAAAGAATACGTTCTGTACACGCAGAAACGAAAGCTTGTAAAGAAATGTGGCAACGCAGCTGAGCCACGGGCGCTGAAAAGCGCTGCCGAGTCCCTGTACGGTGGCGTAAAACGGAATGCGGTAGCACGTGCAGAGAAAACCCATGTATACATTCGGCTTAATGGCGTATGTAAGCACAAGATCCGGCTTTTCCAGACAAAGAACACGTTTGTACGCCTGTAAAAGACGCAATTCGGAAAGCACCTGCACGCGCCGCCGCTGCATTTTCGTTTCCGTGCAGCGTATGCCCATGCTTTCAAACACTTCTTCACCGGTTTGAAACGGCGCTGCCACGATTACCTCATACCGGGATTGCAGCTCTTCAATCAGCTCCCGTCGAAAGCGGTACAGCATATAAAAATGATTTGCCGCGATCAATACTTTTTTGCGCCTGTATTCGGAAAAATCTTCGCTTATCGCGAAATTTTCACGTTTTTTTGACACAAATTTGCTGAATAAGGTCAAATGCGGCAGATGTGCCGAAAAGCGCGGTGTTTTGCTTTTACACATTCTAAACCTCCGTATAGCAAGATGAAATGTATCTGTACCGGTGCTGATACCGTTATTGTACAATGCGAGAAAAAAGAAAGTGGTCGAATTCTTTGTGAAAGCAGACATTTATTTTTGCTTTTTCTTTGTGTCCGTCAAGCGAAGACGTTTTACTATTACTGCGGGGGCTTTGAATATAAAAAAGCTCCCTTTACGGGAAACCGTGCGGATGCACACAGTTCCTGTAAAGGGAGCAAAATTCCTTTTATGCGGTTTTAAAGCGGAAGCCTGCGGAAAAGCTTACTTTGCGAGCTTTTCTCTGATGACCTCTGCAATATGCTCTGCGGAAAGGCCGAATTCCTTCAGCAGATCCACAGCCGGGCCGGAGTGGCCGTACACATCGTTGACACCGATGCGCGTGACAGGTGTCGGGCAATGCTCGGAAAGTGCGGTGGAGACTGCTTCGCCGAGACCGCCGATGATGTTGTGCTCTTCAACCGTGATGACACGGCCGGTCTTCTTTGCGGAAGCAATAACAAGTTCTTCATCGAGCGGCTTGATGGTATGGATATTGATGACTTCAACGCTGATGCCTTCTTCTTTCAGTGCATCGGCAGCCTTAACGGCTTCCTGTACCATGAGACCGGTCGCAACAACGGTGATGTCCGTGCCCTCGCGCAGCGTGATGCCCTTGCCAAGCTCGAACTTGTAATCGTCGTTGTTGTTGATGCTTTCCACAGCCAGACGGCCGAGGCGGATATAGCACGGGCCCTTGTGCTCAACAGCAGCGCGAACCGCGGCCTGCATTTCGTAATGATCGCAGGGGTTCAGAATGACCATGCCCGGGATGGTGCGCATGAGCGCGATGTCCTCGCAGCACTGATGTGTAGCGCCGTCTTCACCGACAGAGATGCCGGCGTGGGAGCCGACGATCTTGACATTCAGTTTCGGATAACCAACGGAGTTGCGGACCTGCTCAAACGCTCTGCCTGCGGAGAACATGGCAAAGGACGCCGCAAACGGAATTTTACCGCAGGTGGCCAGACCGGCAGCAACGCCGACCATGTTGCACTCTGCGATACCGCAGTCAAAGAAGCGTTCCGGGTATGCTTTTTTGAAGATGCCCGTCTTGGTGGCAGCAGCAAGGTCTGCATCCAGAACGACGATCTCCGGGTATTCAGCGGCGAGCGCGGTAACGGTCTCACCAAAGCTTTCTCTTGTTGCCTTTTTAACCATTTCAGCCATATCAGCAGCCCTCCAGTTCATGCAGTGCAGCGGTGAGCTCCTGCATAGCGGTCTCATACTGTTCCTTGTTCGGCGCGGTACCGTGCCAGCCGACCTGATTTTCCATATAGGAAACGCCCTTGCCCTTTACGGTCTTGGCAATGATGACGCTCGGCTTGCCCTTAACGGTCTTTGCATGTGCAAAAGCCGCTTCGATGGCGTCGAAATCGTGTCCGTCGATGGTCTGTACATCAAAGCCGAAAGCCTCGAACTTCTTGTCGATCGGTTCCGGGCCGGCAACTTCACTGACCGGGCCGTCAATCTGCAGACCGTTGAAGTCGACAATCAGGCAGAGATTATCGAGGTTGTTGTGGGATGCAAACATAGCAGCTTCCCAAACCTGACCCTCTTCAATCTCGCCATCGCCGAGCAGAGAGTAAACACGGTAATCTTTGTTATCAATCTTGCCGGCAAGCGCCATGCCTGCCGCAGCGGAAATGCCCTGACCGAGAGAGCCGGAGCTCATATCGATGCCGGGGGTGCCCTTCATATCCGGGTGACCCTGCAGCATAGCGCCGATGTGGCGGAGTTTTTTCAGCTCATCCACAGAGAAATAGCCGCGCTGTGCCAGTGCAGCGTAAAGGCCCGGTGCGCAGTGGCCTTTGGAAAGGACAAAACGGTCTCTGTCCGGATCCTTCGGGTTCTGCGGGTCAATGTGCAGTTCTTTGAAATAGAGATAGGTGAAAATATCCGCAGCGGAAAGGGAACCGCCCGGATGGCCGGATTTGGCGTTGTAAACGCCTTCGATGATTCCAAGTCTGACTTTGGCAGCCGTGATCTTAAGCTGCTGCTTATCGCATGAATTCATGGAAGCCTCCTGTGTTTTTAGCGCCCGGCACGGGCAATCCCGTAAAAACCGCAGCGCGAGTCATTATGGTCTTATTATAACGCATTTCGGTGGCCTTTGCAACGCTCCACGCCAAAATTTCGCCCGTTTTTTCGTGCTTTTTGCATATTCACCGTATGTGGAGAGACAATAGGCACAGCGGCGCTTATAAAAGCCTTAATCGGTACGTACAGCTTTTGGCTGCGCCGGAAAAACGGAAAGGACAAAACAAAATTACAAATGGAAAGGAACATCGTTTTATGTCTCAGAGGATCGGCAACCTGCCTGCCAATATCAACATTATGAACCCTGTACCGAACAAGGATGCGAAGACCATCATGAAGCTGATCCGCACGAATGGCAAGATCTCCGGCTACCAGCTTTCGGATGGCACAGTGCTTTCCAAGGCGGACGGCGTGGCGCTTGCAAAGCAGGGCGGCATCCGCGGCGTGGCGATTGCGAGCCGCAACGGCAGTGAATATCTGCGCAGCATACCGGACGGCAAGGAGAGCAACAATTTAGGTGACCTCCCAAGCACCGGCCTGCGCGGTCTTTCCTAAAGAAAAGGGAGCCTATACGTTTTGAAACGCAGGCTCCCCTATTTTTGTTTATTTTGTGTTTTCGAGCGCTTCACGGTAAATTTGTACGGCATATTCGGCAACGGCGACGCTGTCAAACGGCTTTGCCGCAGCACGAATTTTGGCTTTATCCAGTGTGTCTGACCGTGCAGCCATGCGCAAAATTGCATCTTCCATATCTTTCGGGTCACGCACATTGCAGAACTCGGCGCAGTCATCGTTCAAAAAGCTCTCCGGGCCTTTGCACCGTGTAGAAATCACCGGCACGCCGGCCGCGAGTGCTTCCACGGCAGGAATGCCGAACGTCTCAATATCCGAAGCCATCAAAAGGGCGTCGGTCTGGCTTAAAATCTCCGCAATTTCACTTTCGGTCTTGCGCCCGACAAAGGATACAATGTCGTTCAGCCCGAGCTCAGATGCGGTCTTTTTATAAAACGCTTCCTCCTGCCCGTCGCCGACAATCGTATACAAAAACGATTTTTCCGGGTATTGCTCCCGCAAGAGCTTCAAGGCCTGCAAAGCGTCTTCCACGCATTTGCCGGGGCGCAGTGCGGAAACCGTCGTCAAGCGGAAATGTGCCGGGTCTTTCGTTTTTTTTGCGCCGCAAAATGCCTTGGTGTTGACGATGTTCGGCAGAACTTCGGCAGGTATATTGTGTTTTTCTTTTAAAATGTCCGTCATATAGCCGCTGACGCAGGTCATCACGCTGTGCCGTGCAGCATAGAGTCCGTATTTTGCGGTGCTACCCTCAAAGAAGCGCTCAAAATATGAGGAGTGCTCCGTGATGACGACCGGAATATGATATTTTTCTCCGAGCTTTGCAGCGGCGTATCCGGCGGGCACGGTGACATGTGCGTGCAGAATGTCCGGCTTGCCGTGCTGCTTCACGTAGGCTTTGTAAAGCTTTTCAACGGTGCGGCAGTAAGCGCTGAGCTGTGCGTCTGTGCTGAATTTGGAGATGTCCAGCATACGGCGGCAGTATGTCATATAGCCGATGTTCGATTCTTCGTAGAGCTTCTGCATCGTGGGGTACTTCGGCAGTGAAGACAGCCCCTGTCGGTCTACATAGAGCATGTTGGCTTTTACGCCGTATTCCGCAAGTGCCGTGCAGAACAGCTTGTGGTAAACGCCGATCAGTTTATCCTCACCGTTTGGGTACCATGTGGGGATGACCAAAACGTGAAGCGGAGAATTTTTCTGCATGAGTCTTTTGGTTCCGATAGCGCGCGGTGCGCAGTCTATCGAAAAATCCTTTCATTCGTAGTATGGAAAAAGCTATTTAATTTCTGCGCACGAACGCCTTTTTCGGCATTTTACAGACCGGGCACACCCAGTTGTCCGGCAGTTCTTCAAAGCTGAAGTTCGGGTCGCTGTACACATAGCCGCACACGGAGCAGACAAAGCTTTCACCGCTGCTCTTATCAAACGTGCTTTCCGGCGGCACATAGGTCGGCGAGCCGACCGGCGACAGACCGTGCATTTCACTGCGGTAGAAATCATACGTCATCGGCGTGCCGATGGCGCTGTCGCTGCCCGCTATGATCTCGGCGGCGAAGACCATCTCCTGCCCTACGTCCATGCCGGAGATGACCTTGCATAAAAACCAGCAGCAGGTGTTCTCCTTTACGACGGGCACGCCTTCAATGAGCACCTTGTGGCGAATGTTTTTCAGCTTGTCTGCATTTTTACCGCTGACAAGACCGAGTGCACCGATGACGCTGGCAGGTGTATCTGTGGAGAGTACAGAAATGGTAAAAATGCCGTTTTCGCGGATTGCGGTGCAGCTGTGCGTATCTTTTGTCAGCGCAATGAGCACTTTTTCGGGGTCGCTGCTGGAAATTTGGATGACCGAGTTTGCCACACAAGCGTTCGGACGGCCGTTATATTTTGTGCCGATGACATACATGCCGTATGACAAATTTTTAAGGACTGCCGGGTTCATGGCGGTGCACTTCCTTCCGTTATGTTAATAGAGTTTATGAGCTGTGCTTTCGTTTTATGTTTTCCCAATACGCTTTAAACGCCTGCTCGTTTTTGTTGTCTCCGTAGTGATAGTACGAAGCGCCGAGCAAGGCATCCGGAAGATACTGCTGGTCGAGCCAATGATCCGGGTAATCGTGCGGATAGCGGTAAAACTGGCCTTTTTTAGCGACATCTGAACCGTCATAATGCACGTTTTGCAGCGTGCGCGGGATCACACCGAGTTTGCCGGCCTTCACGTCGCGCATGGCGGCATCTATGGCAGATTCACCGCTGTTCGATTTCGGCGCCGTCGCCGTTAAAATAACGGCATCCGCAAGCGGGATGCGCGCTTCCGGCAGACCGACCATCATGGCGGCGTCTACGGCCGCTTTCACGATGGGAATGATCTGCGGCCACGCAAGGCCCACGTCTTCGCAGGCGCACACCATCAAGCGGCGGCATGCAGAGGCGAGGTCGCCCGCTTCCAAAAGCCGTGCGAGATAATGCAGCGCCGCGTCGGGGTCGGAGCCGCGCATGGATTTTTGAAACGCCGAAAGAATATCGTAATGCGCGTCGCCGTCTCGGTCATACCGCATGGCACTGCGCTGTGTAAGCTGCTCCGCAAGCTCCATGGTGATGCGCGGCTCGTCCTCGCTTCGTACGGCAGCCGTGCAAAGCTCTGCCGCGTTCATTGCTTTACGTACATCGCCGCCGCAAGCGGAAGCGATATACGAGGTCACGCCGTCTTCGAGCCGGATTTCTTCGCCGAGGTCTTCCGACAAAATGCGGAATGCGCGGTCTACGGCGCGGGCGACCTCCTCTTTTTCCACGGGCTTGAACTCAAACACTGTGGAGCGGCTCAAAATGGCGTTATATACGTAAAAATAGGGGTTTTCCGTTGTGGAAGCGATCAGCGTGATGCTGCCGTTTTCGATGAACTCCAAGAGCGTTTGCTGCTGCTTTTTGTTGAAATACTGGATCTCATCAAGGTACAGCAAAACGCCGTTTACCGCTTGCAGCGTGTTCACCTGCGCCACCACGTCGCGAATATCGGCGGTGGAGGCCGTGGTGCCGTTTAACTTGCACAGGTGCATGTGGCTTTGCTTTGCAATGATGGACGCCACGGTGGTTTTCCCTACGCCGGACGGCCCGTAAAACACCATATTCGGGATAGTGCCGGATTCGATGATGCGCCGCAGTACCTTATTAGGGCCGAGAATATGCTGTTGTCCTACCACATCATCGAGCGTTTTCGGGCGAATGCGGTCTGCAAGCGGTGCGTTCATCGTGTTCTCCTTTTAGGCGTTATAAAGCGGATATTTGCTCAAAAGTTCTGTGACCTTTGCGCGGATGGCGTCGGCTCTGTTGTCGAAATCGGTCGCACACAGGTGGATGCACTCCGCGATGACGTCCATATCGGCTTCCTTCAAGCCGCGCGTGGTAACGGCCGGTGTGCCGAGGCGCACGCCGCTTGTGACGAACGGGCTTCTCTGCTCGTTCGGAATCGTGTTCTTGTTTGCGGTGATATACACTTCGTCGAGACGACGCTCCAGCTCTTTGCCGGTCAGCTCGCCGTCGGAAAGATCGAGCAGCATCAGATGGTTGTCCGTGCCGCCGGAAACGAGCTTCATGCCGCGTTTTGTAAGGCCTTCGGCAAGCGCTTTAGCGTTTTTTACGGTCTGCTCGGCGTAGGTCTTAAACTCCGGCTTCAGCGCTTCGCCGAGGCACACGGCTTTTGCGGCGATAATGTGCATCAGCGGGCCGCCCTGTGTGCCCGGGAAAATGGCTTTGTCGATTTTTTTCGCGTACTCCTCACGGCAGAGGATCATGCCACCGCGCGGGCCGCGGAGCGTTTTATGCGTTGTTGTGGTGACGACATCGGCATACGGCACCGGGTTCATGTGGCAGCCGCCCGCAACAAGACCCGCAATGTGCGCCATATCGACCATGAGGTGCGCGCCGCATGCGTCGGCAATCTCGCGGAATTTCTTAAAATCGATCGCGCGCGGGTATGCGCTTGCGCCGGCGACGATGAGCTTCGGTTTAAGTTCGCACGCCTGCTCCATGAGCTTATCGTAATCGATGCGGTGCGTAACGGGGTCAACGCCGTAAGCCGCAAAATTATAGTAGGCGCCGGACATGTTGACAGGAGAACCGTGGGTCAGATGGCCGCCCTCTGCAAGGTTCATGCCGAGTACGGTATCGCCCGGCTGAAGCAGCGCGAAATATACGGCAAGGTTCGCCTGTGCGCCGGAGTGCGGCTGCACATTGGCATGCTCTGCGCCGAACAGACGGCAAGCACGCTCACGGGCGATGTTTTCCACAATGTCTACATCTGCACAGCCGCCGTAATAGCGGTGACCCGGGTAGCCCTCAGCATATTTGTTTGTGAGTACCGTGCCCATCGCAGCCATAACGGCAGGAGACACAATGTTTTCGGAAGCAATCAGCTCCAGATTGCGGCGCTGACGTTTGAGTTCCAGCTCCATCGCTTCGCCGACCTCGGGGTCTGCGGTTTCAACAAAACCGATCGTGTTCAAAAGATCACCGTACATACGTCATCTTTCCCTTCTAAAAATAATATGCTCTGCGGTTTATGTGCCGCAGTACTTCACTAAATTATACCCTATTCCATTTAAAATGGCAATAGATGATTTGCAAGCACATAATGGATGGCGTAAAGCAATAACATATGTGCCGGATAGCTGATGTAGAAAAAATATTTGAGCGAAAGCGCGCCGCGCTTGCCGTTATAGAGCAGCACGGGGATCGCGGCGGCGATGGCATACAGCTGTGTCGTGTTGCCGTCCTGCGTATATTGCCCGTAGGTCAGCGCCGCAAACGCCACGGCATCAATACCGCGGTACTTCTGGAACAAATAGAAACAAAGTACCGTTAAAACACCGTAAACGCCATAGCTGAAATGCAGAAAATACGGCAGGATTGTCAAGATCACTGCGCCGATGAACATGAAAATATTGCGGCTTTTTGCGGAAGCATCTAAGAGTTTCATCACAAAAAGCGCCGTTAAAAACGTGAACAGGATATTTTGCCGCTGAAACTCAAGCCATGTACTCTGAAATAAAAGGTCATACGGCACTTCGGAGAGCAAAGCAAAAATACCCATGCGCAGTGCGTAGCGGTTAAAATTGCGTGTGTGCATGTAGCCCTGCACGAGCAAAAACGCGTAGATCGGCATGGAAAGCCGCCCGATATAGCGCAGCCAGATAAACTGCGGGAAGAAAATCGCCCCGACATGGTCGATGATCATGGTGACGAGTGCGATGAGCTTTAAGGTAAACGCAGACATTCTTTTTCCCCTTTGCGGTTATTTGTCGGTCTTTCAATAAAAATAAATTTACCACCCTTTTCCGGTATTGTCAACCGAATGAAAAAGTTGTAGAATAAACGTAAAGCATTCAGACGGGCTTGCCCGCCGCTTTTTCGGAGGTCTGTATGACAAAAAAGGAACGTGCGCTTCTTGCTGTGGAAGCGCTGAAAAAAGAATATCCCGGCGCGGTATGTTCGCTTGAATATCAGGATCCGCTGCAATTACTTATTGCAACGCGACTTTCCGCACAGTGTACGGATGCCCGTGTGAACCTCGTTACACCGGCGCTTTTTGCCCGCTTCCCTACGCTGGAAGCCTTCTGCGAGGGCAGCGAGGAAGAAATTGCGGAGCTCATCCGCTCCTGCGGGTTATATAAAACAAAGGCTCGTGATATTTTTGCTATGTGCCATGTGCTGCGCGATTCGTATAACGGCGTGATTCCGGACACGGTGGATGAGCTGACAAAGCTGCCCGGTGTGGGACGCAAAACCGCAAATCTCGTTGTGGGCGACATTTACAAAAAACCTGCCGTTGTGACGGACACGCACTGCATCCGTATTACGGGACGACTCGGTCTGACCGAAAGCAACGTGCCGCTCAAAGTCGAAAAAGACCTGCGCGCAGTCTTGCCGCCGGAGGAGAGCAACGACTTTTGTCACCGTACCGTTTTACACGGCAGAGCGGTCTGTACAGCGCGTAATCCGAAATGTGCTTTGTGCTGCATGAAATCGTTCTGCAAAAATCCCGTGAACCCGATAGAGTAAATAAAGCTAAAAAACGCAGCGTTTTTCCGTTGTGTTGTTCTTGATAAAAGAAAGGAAGCTACTTTTTATGTTCAAGTTTTGTAAGACCCAGCTTTGGGAGTGCTCCCGCACGCTTTCCGATGTTGCAATGGGCAGAAAGCCCGCAGAGACGGTCATTCGCAATGCGCGTCTCGTAAACGTCTGCACGCATGAAATCCTCGACAACACCGATGTTGCAATTTCCTGCGGCCGTATCGCACTTGTCGGCGATGCCGCACACTGCATCGGTGAAAGCACAAAGGTCATCGATGCCGAGGGTCAGCTTATCGCCCCGGGTTTCCTTGACGGTCATATCCACATTGAGTCTTCCATGATGACGCCGATCGAATATGCAAAGGCCGTTATCCCTCATGGCACCGTCGGGATTTATTATGACCCGCACGAAGTCTGCAATGTGCTTGGCCTCAAAGGCGTTGACCTGATGGCGGAAGAGGCGGAAAAGACTCCGCTGAAGGCTATGCTGACGACCCCCTCCTGCGTTCCGGCTGTTCCGGGATTTGAGGATTCCGGCGCGGAGATCACCGCCGCGGATATTGCCTCGGAAATGAAGCACGATTATACCGTTGGTTTAGGAGAAATGATGAACTTCCCGGGCATCACCGCTTCCGCGGAGCCGACGCACAACATCACCGGCGAAACGTTGAAAGCCGGCAAAATCATCACAGGTCACTATTCCATCCCGGAGACGGGTTGCGGCCTCAATGCATACATTGCAAGTGGCGTGCGCTGCTGCCATGAATCCACCCGTGCGGAGGACGCACTCGCAAAAATGCGTCTTGGCATGTATGCCATGCTGCGCGAGGGCTCCGCTTGGCACGATCTGCAGGAGGTCTCCAAGGCCATCACGGAGCACAAAGTGGACAGCCGATTTGCAACGATGATTTCCGACGATACCCACCCGCATACGCTGGTTGCAAACGGTCATCTCGATCACATCGTGCGTCGTGCCGTCTCCTTCGGTATCGATTTTGTCACGGCCATCCAGATGGTCACGCTCAACTGCGCACAATGCTTCCAGATGGATCACGAGCTCGGCTCCATCACCCCGGGCAAGTGCGCGGACATCGTATTTATTGATAACGAAAAAGACATCCGTGTCACCCGCGTGCTCATCGACGGCGACGTTGTTGCAGAAAACGGCAAGCTGACGATTGACCTGCCGAAGTCTGAGCTTCCCGCATGGGCGCTCGACACGATGCACGTCGGCGAGACGATCACCCCGGAAACCTTTAAGGTACATACCGATAAGGTTGGCACGGCAACCGTCCGTGCGATCGAGATTATCCCGGTACATGTCGGCGACTATGAGCGTCACGTTGAACTCAAGGTTGAAAACGGCGAATTAAAGAGCGATGTGGAGCAGGATGTTTTGAAGACATTCGTCTTCGAGCGCCACAATAAGACCGGCAAGCACGGCGTTGGCTTTGTCAAGGGATTCCACGTCAAGTGCGGCGCAATGGCTTCCACCGTTGCACACGATGCACACAACCTGCTCGTTGTCGGCACGAATGACGAAGATATGGCACTTGCTGCAAACACACTCATTCAATGCGGCGGCGGTGAGTGTATTGTGCAGAACGGCAAGGTGCTCGGCTGTGTTCCGCTGCCGTTTGCGGGTCTCATGAACACAAAGTCCGCTGAAGAAATGGACGAGCTCGTCGAGAACCTCGGCAAAGCTTGGGAAACGATCGGCTGCGACATTCAATCTCCGTTTATGACGATGGCTTTAATCCCCCTCGCCTGCCTGCCGGAGCTGCGCCTGACCGACCGCGGTCTTGTAGACTGCACCACCTTCTCTTTTGCAGACCTTGAGGTTGAATAAGACCGTTTGAAAGTAGATTACCTTATTTTTAGAATGGGAGGAATTACCAATGATCTATGATTTTGAAACGCTGGTTTCCAGAAAAAACACCGGATCCGGCAAATGGGACGAGATGACGAAAGAGCATCCGAACCTGCCGGAAAACGTTGCACCGCTTTCCGTTGCGGATATGGAGCTGAAAAACCCGCCGGAGATCGTAGAGGGTCTGAAAAAGTACATCGATACGCATATCCTCGGCTATACCGGCCCCACAGAGGAATACTTCGATGCGGTATGCGGCTGGATGAAGCGTCGCAACGACTGGGATATTAAGAAAGAAGAAATTGTTTCTACACACGGCGTCGTAACGGCTCTGGCTGTTTCGGTTCTGGCCTATACCGATCCCGGCGACGGCGTTATCACCATGCCGCCGGTTTATTATCCGTTCAGAATGACCATTGAGCACAATAACAGAAAAAACGTGGAGTGCCCGCTCATCAACACGAACGAGACATACACGATTGACTTTGACCTCTTTGAGAAGCTGTGCGCAGAAGAAAAGAACAAGATGTTTATCTTCTGCAATCCGCACAACCCGGTTGGCCGCGTTTGGACGGAAGAAGAAATCGCAAAGCTCGGCGCCATCTGCGCAAAGCACAATGTGATTGTTGTCAGCGACGAGATCCACTCCGACCTCATCATGCCGGGTCATAAGCACGTGGCATTTGCAAACGCCTGCAAGGATGCACTGCCGAAGTACCTTGTTTGCACCGCACCGAGCAAGACGTTTAACCTTGCGACGCTCCAGACCTCGAATATTGTTATTCCCGATGAAGAACTGAGGACAAAATTCCAGAGTATTTTACAGCAACACTTCACGCCGTCCGCCGGTGCGCTCGGCCTTGAGGCCTGCCGTCTCGGCTACACGGAGTGCGAAGGTTGGCTTGCAGAGGTCATCGACCTTATCTATAAAAACTACAAGAACTTCTGCAAGTTTATCGACGTAAACTGCCCGGGCGTTACATACAGCGATCTGCAGGGCACGTACCTCATGTGGATCGACTGCACGACGTTCGGTCTCGATGATGAAGCGCTCGATAAGCTCCTGCGCAAGCATGATCTTTTCTGCGACGCCGGTACGCTGTTCTCGCAGGGCGGCACCATGCATACGCGTGTAAACCTCGCAGGTCCCGAAAAGATGCTCAACGCCGCGATGCAGCGCTTTAAGGACGCGTATGACGAAGCGAAAAACGCGTAAGCTTGCGCCTGAAATTCCGTAATGTATAACAAAAGGCGAACCGCACAACTCCGTGCAGCTCGCCTTTTTGCTATGCTGTTTTACTGAATGCCGAGCGCGTCTTTCGCTAAACGGTCGGCGAGGTCGTTGTATTTGTCACCGGAGTGCCCCTTGACTTTCACAAAGCGGAAACGGATGTGCTTTGTGGCTGCGGCACAGAATTCGCGATACGCGATGGTGCCGGGCTTTTTTGCTTTCCATTCTCCCGTTGCCCATTTTGCTACACCCTCGTAATCATGGTAGATTGTCACGGAGGGCACATCATGCTCGATGCAGTAGCGCAGAACAGTTTCGGAGCCCTTGATCTCCCCTGCCACGTTGCGCATTTCGGCAAGGTCGGGGTCGGTGAATCTTTCGGAAAAATGCAGCTCTTCGCCGTTTAAAAACAGCACAGCACCGCAGGAAAACTCCTTTGTGCCGATGTGGTAGCTGCCGTCTACGTAAGCCACGGCGCCGTCTTCTTTAGGAGCTGCGGTCGAGCTTTCTGCCGGAGTGGCTTTCGTCAGATCGTTTTCACCGCGCATATAGGCTTCGGCTTCTGCAAGCGTCGGAAAGCTTTTGAACAACGCGCCTTTAAAGCCGGTCGTTTGCGCACGACATTCGTCCCACGTTTCAAAAATGCCGGTTTTTCGCCCGGCGCGGACGGCGTAGTATTTTTTTGCCATAAAATGAAATTCCTTTTCGTTTATTCAAAGATCGGGGTGGAAAAATAACGATCGCCGCTGTCGGGCAGGAGCGCCACGAGCGTTTTTTCTGCATTTTCGGGCATGCGCAGCAGGCGCACGGCTGCAGCAAGCGCCGCGCCGGACGTGATGCCGACGAGGATGCCCTCGGTACGGGCCAATAATTTTGCCGTTTTGTACGCTTCTTCATCCGTGACGGTCAGCACTTCGTCCACAACGGAAGTATCGTAGTTTTTCGGGATGAAGTTTGCGCCGATGCCCTGTAAGCCGTGCGCACCGCTTTTGCCCTGTGTGATGAGCGGTGAAGTCGCCGGTTCCAAACCGACGGTGTGTACCTGTGGCAGATGCTTTTTTAAATAGCGCGCCGTGCCGGTGATGGTGCCGCCGGTGCCGATGCCCGCAACGAAAATGTCGAGTTTGCCGTCTGTCTGTTGTACAAGCTCCGGGCCGGTCGTTTCATAATGTGCGGCAGGGTTTGAGGGATTCTCAAACTGCGCCGGGATGAAGCTGCCGGGTGTACTTTTCGCGATCTCATCCGCCTTTTCAATCGCACCGCGCATGCCGTCTTTGCCCGGTGTGAGTACGATTTCCGCGCCGTATACGGAAAGCAGCTTGCGGCGCTCGGCGCTCATGGTTTCCGGCATGGTGAGCACCACGCGGTAGCCGCGCGCCGCTGCAATAGATGCGAGGCCGATGCCCGTGTTGCCGGAGGTTGGCTCTACAATAACCGCGCCGGGCTTCAATTTGCCGGCTTTTTCGGCATCTTCAATCATTTTCAGTGCCGCACGGTCTTTTACGCTGCCGGCGGGGTTTAAATATTCAAGCTTCAAAAGCGGCGCGTTGGAAATGCCCGCAGCTGCCGCAAAGCGGGACGCACGCAAAAGCGGTGTTTCGCCGATGAGTTCGGTTACAGATGAAGCGATGTGTTCATTTTTCATAAGACAGATCCTCCCTTTCTATATTGCTACCATTTTACCCCCGATTTTACGCGCGGTCAAGAGCGCGATTTTTGCAAATCTTTTGCGTTTGTAAGAGTTTCTTAAGTTGTTTATTTTTTGTCTTACCTGTATAATAGAACCATCAAAGAGTCCGCGCCGGGTGTTTTGCGCGGAGGAAAGGACTGACTTTATGACTAAGAAAAAGATTTTCACAATCGCCGGTATTGCCGTCGGCGCTGTGATCGTGATCGGTATTGTAATCTGGCTCATTTTCTTCCGCGGCGGCAGCGTTGCGCCGAGCGACCCAGATGAGATGGTGTATGTGACGAGCGTTGCGGACATCACCGGCACGGGTTCACTTGGTATGACGGCGAAATACTCCGGTGTTGTGGAACCGGAAAAGACGCTCTCCGTGCAGAAGGACGATACAAAGAAAATCGCAGAGCTGTATGTGACGGTCGGTCAGGAAGTGAAGGTCGGCGATAAGCTGTTCAGCTACGATACGGACGACCTGCAAATGCAGCTTGAAGAGGCGCAGTTACAGCTGGAAAGCCTTAAAAACCGCATTTCCACGCTGAACCAGCAGATTGATTCCCTGCAGAAGGAAAAGAACAAAGCGTCTTCCGACGAACAGCTTTCCTATACCCTACAGATTCAGTCTGCGCAGCTTGAAGTGAAATCGACGGAATACGATCAGTCTACGAAGGCGAAAGAGATCGAAAACCTCAAGAAATCGCTTGAAAATACAGATGTCATGGCAGAAATGGCCGGCGTTGTGAAGCAGATCAATGACGGTTCCAATACCAACACAAGCGGCAGCGATTCTACGAACGCGTATATTACGATTCTCGCGACGGGTTCTTACCGTGTAAAAGGCACGGCAACGGAGTTGAATGTCTATTCCTTGCAGGAGGGCATGAAAATGAAGGTCGTCTCCCGCGTAGATCCGGAGCAGACTTGGACGGGCACCGTGGAGAGCATTGAACGCGAAGCCGCAAACGATAATAATAACAGCGGCGTTTCCTACGGTTCCGAAAGCTCGTTTACAAAGGCGACAAAGTATAACTTCTACCTTGTGCTCGATGATTTCAAAGGTCTCATGCTCGGTCAGCACGTTTACGTGGAGCCGGATAAGGCCGAAGACGTGAAGACCGGAATTTGGCTGCCAAGCTACTATATTCTCAACGAAGGCAGCAAAAACTACGTTTGGGCCGTAAACGATAAGAATCGCATTGAAAAGCGTGAAGTGCAGCTCGGCAAGTTTGACGATACCCTTTCCGAATATGAGATTACGTCCGGCGTGACGGCAGACGATCGCTTGGCCGTTGTGGAAGACCGTGTGCACAGCGGCATGTATGCTACGGACGATATTTCCTATAAGAACCAGGGTGACGATTCCACAGATATGGATGCCGCAAACGGTGACATGAACGATGCCAAAACAGACGATGCAAACGGTGTTATGCCCGCGGAAGACGGCAGCGATATGGACGGCGACCCGAACGGCTACAACACCATGCCCGCAGAAAGTGCTGTAACGGAGTCCGAGGGCGAAACGAACACGGCGGATGGCGCGACGTCGAGCTTTGAAACCGTTATCGGGGGTGCTACGGCATGATCTTAGAGCTGCACAACATTTATAAAACGTATATCCAAGGCAAAATGGAAGTGCCGGTTCTAAAAGACATCTCTCTTTCTGTGGATGAGGGAGAATATGTCGCCATCATGGGTCCGTCCGGCTCCGGTAAAACGACGCTGATGAACATCATCGGCTGCCTTGATCTGCCGACTTCAGGCACATATGCACTTGCGGGTGAGAATATCATCGGCAGCAGCGAATCGAAGCTTTCGGAAATTCGCCTCAACTCCATCGGCTTCGTGTTCCAGAGCTTTCATCTTTTGCCTCGCCAGAGCGCGGCAGAAAATGTGGCGCTTCCCCTTTTATACGCAGGTGTGCCGAAAAAAGAGCGACGTGCGCGTGCCGTGCGTGCTTTAGAGCGTGTAGGTCTCGGCGACCGTGTGGATTTTAAGCCGAACCAGCTTTCCGGCGGTCAGTGCCAGCGCGTCGCGATCGCCCGCGCCATCGTCAACAATCCGAAAATTCTTTTAGCCGATGAACCGACCGGCGCGCTCGACAGTCAGTCCGGCGCGCAGATTATGGAGCTGTTCCAGACGCTCAACGACGAGGGTGTGACCGTTGTGATGATCACGCATGACATTGATGTGGCAAACCACGCAAAGCGTGTGCTGCATATTCGCGACGGTCAGTTTGCGGAACAACATATCCCCGAGGAAAAGGAGGCGGAAGCATGAATCTGCCGGCAAATTTCCCACTTAAAAAAGTCATTATCACGGTGGTCTCCGTAGTGATCGTGATCGCGCTGATCATCACCGGCGTGACGGTCGCGGTGAACGGCAAGGCGGCAAATGCCACGGTGGATGTGGAGCAGGTTTCAAATATCTCCACACAGTATTGGGGCGACCAGTCCAGCACCTACGGTAATGCTACAAGTGACTTTGTGCAGGAACTTTACCCCGATAAAGAAAAAGCTATTTCTAAGATTTTCGTCAAAGAGGGCGATACTGTCAAGATTGGCGATACGCTTTTGCAGTATGATACGACAAAGCTCCAGCTGAAGGTAGAGAGTAAGGAGCTTGAAGAAAAAAAGAAGAAATACGAACTGGAGCAGGCCGAAAAAGAACTTACGAAGCTCCAGAATACGGCGCCGTATGTGGAGCCGGTTATCCCGGAGCCCGAGCCGGAACCCACTCCCACGCCGGTGCCGGAATCGCAGGCAGAACTGTATACGGAGATTACAGAGCACTCGAAGCCGTTTAAAGGTGCCGGTACGGAGGAAGACCCGTATGTCTTTCTTTGCACGGAAGATGCTGTGCTGACGAAGGGCTTTCTCTTGAAGCTGCTCGGCGTGACAGACCCGCGTGCGACCCCTACCCCTACCCCCACACCGAGCGCAGAGCCTACGGCACAGCCGAGTGAAGTGCCCACGGCGGCGCCGCAGCCGACGGTTACCCCCGAACCGACTGCGAAGCCTACCACAGCGCCGACGGAAGCCCCTACTCCCGCGCCGCCCATAGAACCCACGGAAGCGCCAACGGTTTCCGGTATGGCGTGGTTCAAGCAGATGACATTCATAAAAACGAATGAGACCGGCGGCGAAAGCGTACCCACGCCGGAGCCTGATTTCACATTGCCGGACGGCCCGTTTGTCGCACGCTTTGAAGTGCATGAACAGGATAACGAAAATCTGCCGCTTGTAAAGGGCTGGCAGATGGACGGCGATAAGATTTCCGCGGGCTTCTTTAATGAAGTTATCAGCGAGCCGGATGACATTCAAATGCCGGATCTCTCCAACGCCGATCCGGGCATCAGCTACGATACCGGAGGCTCCATGTATACGGCGGAAGAATTGCAGCAGATGATCGCCGATAAAAAGCAGCAGATTCAAGATTTAAAGCTGAATGTGAAACAGGCGGCGCATGACCTTGAAAAAGCGAAGCTGGATCTTGAAAACGCTACAATAAAATCGACCGTGAACGGCGTTGTGAAGTCGCTCACAGACCTCGATACGGCGATGTCCACAAGCTCCCCGTTCCTCGTGGTTTCGGGCGGCGACGGTTTCTATATAACGGCATCCTTAAACGAATCGCTGCTCGGCAAGGTGCATGTCGGCGACACGGTCATGGCGAGCTCTTGGGAGAACGGACAAATGTATGAGGCAGAGATTGTACAGATCTCCGATTTTCCGAATGACAATTCCAATTATTACTATGACGGCTCCTCAAACCCAAACAGCTCCACGTACCAGTTTACAGCGCGCATTGCCGATGCGGACGGCCTGAAAAACGGCATGGGCCTTGATATTACTTTGCAGGCGGCCTCGGATAACGCAAGCAATGCAATATATCTTTTTAAAGCGTATATCCGCAGCGATGACGGCGGCAAGTATGTTTTGAAGGTCGGCGACGATAACCGTGTGCATAAAACGTATATCAAAACCGGCAAGACGATCTACAACCAGTATCTGGAGATCAAGAGCGATACTTTGACGGAAGAAGATTATGTGGCTTTCCCCTACGGCACTTCGGCAATTGATGGTGCCAAGGCGAACGGCATGGAAGAAAACACAGACGAAAATGACGGCATCGACGCAAGGGGGCTTGACGCATGATTGAAAATATCAGACTTTCATTTCAGGGAATCTGGTCGCACAAAATGCGCTCGTTCCTGACGATGCTCGGCATCATCATCGGTATCGCCTCTATCATCTCCATCGTGTCCACCATCAAGGGCACGAATGAGCAAATCAAAAAGAACCTCATCGGCTCCGGCACAAACACGGTGCAGATTCAGCTGTATCAGGGCGATTATCAGTACGAAATGCTGTATAACGGCTTGCCGGACGGCATCCCTGTGCGTGACGAGACCACGATGGAAAAAATCAAGTCTGTAAAAAATGTGGAAGATGCGGCGTTCTATACCAGCCGCAGCGACTACAACAACTCCGTTTACTACGGCAACAACGGCATTTCCGGCTCGCAGGTCTTCGGCGTGGATAACCGTTATTTCACGACGAACGGGCTGGTGCTGAAAAGCGGTCGCACCTTTGTGGACAGTGATTTTACGGATTTCCACGCGGCAGCCATCATCGATGCCGATACGGCGGATTCGCTGTTTGACGGCGAAAACCCCATCGGAAAAACAATCGAGATCAGCAGCATTCCGTTTACGGTGGTTGGCATTGTGGATGAAGACAGCAAGTTTGAGCCCGTCATCAACTCCATCGATGAGTATTATACGTATTACTCGAATAGCTCTGCCTCCCGTATTTTCGTGCCAAGCTCCATGTGGCCAGCGCTCTATTCGTTCGATGAGCCGCAGAACGTGGCCATTCGCGTTTCCAATACGGAAGCCATGACGGATGCCGGCAAGGCTGTGGCGGAGATCATGAACACGAACGTGACGAACAGCGAGATCAAGTATCAGGCACAGGATCTTTTAAAGCAGGCGCAGGACTTGCAGGATCTCAGCAGCTCCACAAATTCGCAGCTCATCTGGATTGCGAGCATCTCCCTGCTCGTCGGCGGTATCGGCGTTATGAACATCATGCTCGTTTCCGTTACGGAACGTACGCGAGAGATCGGTCTGAAAAAAGCCATCGGCGCGAAAAAGAGCCGCATTCTGTGGCAGTTCTTAACGGAAGCCGCTGTGCTGACAAGCCTTGGCGGCATTGTGGGCGTGGGTGCCGGTATCGGTCTTGCGGAAATCATATCGCGCGTGACGTCTGCTCCGGTTGCCATCAGCGTGCCTTCCATCATTATTGCCGTGGTGTTTTCCATGGTCATCGGCATCATCTTCGGGCTTCTCCCCTCCTTCAAGGCGGCAAACCTGAACCCGATCGATGCTTTGAGAAGCGAATAAATTTTTATTTGAGTTACTGCTGGATGTATGATAAACTAAAGACAGTATGCAATATTTCGGATATGTATATCTGATAAATGAAAAAATACATAGGGAGATGCAGTATGGGAAAAATTGCAATTGTAACAGACAGTAACAGTGGCATTACTCAGGATGAGGGCAGAGAACTCGGTGTTTCTGTCCTGCCGATGCCTTTTTATATTAATGATGTGATGTATCTGGAAGGAATAACCCTTTCACAGGAAGCGTTTTATGAGCGCCTGAAAAACGACGAGACGATTTCCACTTCTCAGCCAAGTCCGGCAGAGGTATGTGGATTATGGGACAATCTTCTGAAAGAATATGATGAAGTTGTTCATATCCCGATGTCAAGCGGACTGAGTGCGTCATGTGACACAGCAACGATGCTTGCACGTGACTATGACGGTAAGGTTGAGGTAGTCAATAACCAGCGAATTTCTGTTACGCAGCGCCAGTCAGTACTGGATGCACTGGTACTTCGTGATGCCGGTAAATCTGCTGCAGAGATCAAGGCAAAACTTGAAGAAGAAAAAATGGAATCCAGCATCTATATTACACTTGAAACACTGAAATATCTGAAAAAGGGTGGAAGAATCACACCGGCTGCAGCGGCAATCGGTACAGTACTGAATCTGAAACCGGTTCTTCAGATTCAGGGAGAAAAGCTGGATTCTTTTTCTAAGTCAAGAGGATGGAAGAGCGCGAAGAAGACGATGTTGGATGCAATGGAAAAGGATCTGACAGAGCGGTTTGCAGGACAGGAGATGTATCTGCAGGTTGCGTATACCTGTTCGGCAGAAGAAGCTGAAGAATGGAAAGCAGAAGTGGAAAATAGATTTCCGGAATATGAAGTGCATATGGATCCGTTGTCATTAAGTGTAGCCTGCCACATTGGACATGGTGCCAGAGCAATTGCATGTAGCAGGAAAGTACCGGAACTCAGCTGATTTTACAGATATTTTGTCCGTTACCATGATAAAAACGCCCTTTTATTAGCGGGCGTTTTCATATATCTGTTTGTTACGCCAGTTCTTCCCATCTGGCGTAAAGTTCTTCTAATTCTTCTGCGATTTTAGATTTTTCCAGTGCCAGTTCCTGGCATTTTACAGAATTGGTATAGATCTCTTCCTTTGTCATTTTTTCATCGATCTCTGTACAACGCTGTTCCAATTCGGCAATGCGTTCTTCCGTCTTTTTTAATTCATTCTGGCGTTTGCGTTCCTTAGCCTGCAGTTCTTTTTGTTCCTGCCAGCTTAATTTGGAAGCGGAGACTTCACCGGAATCGGTGGAAGAATCAGAAGTCATATCGATATTTTCTGTATATGCAGCTGTGAGTTCTTCCTTTTTTTCCAGGTAATAATCGTAATTTCCAATGTAATTGACAAACGTATGATGCGTAAGATCCAGGATTCTTGTGGCAGTCTGATTGATGAAATAACGGTCATGCGAAACATAGAGCAGTGTTCCGGTATAATTATTCAGCGCTTTTTCCAGAATTTCTTTTGAGGTAATGTCTAAATGGTTGGTCGGCTCATCGAGGATCAGGAAGTTTGCTTCAGAGAGCATAAGCTTTGCAAGAGAAACACGTCCTCTTTCACCACCGCTTAAATCGGAAATCCGTTTAAAGACATCGTCTCCGGTAAATAAGAATGCTGCAAGCATGTTCCGGATCTGCGTATTTGTAAGAGTCGGGTAATCATCCGAAATCTCTTCAAAGATTGTCTTTTCCATATGGAGCACATGGTGTTCCTGATCGTAGTATCCGATCTGAACCTTGGAACCCAAGGCAAAGCGTCCTGCATCAGCATCCACAATTCCATTGAGAATCTTCAAAATTGTGGTCTTACCAGTACCATTGTTGCCAATCAGGGCAACACGCTCCCCACGTTTGATTTCAAAATTAATATCTGTAAACAAAGTCTGTCCCGGGAAAGCCTTGGAAAGTCCTTCTACAGTAAGTACATCATTTCCACTGATAAAACGTGGTTCCAGGGAAATACGCATCTGGTTATCAATTTCAATTGGTTTCTCAATGCGCTGGATTTTGTCCAGCATTTTTACACGGCTCTCAGCACGCTTAATGGATTTCTCGCGGTTAAAGGAGCGGAGCTTGGTGATAACAGCCTCCTGATGTTTGATCTCTCTTTGCTGGTTCAGGTAAGCCTTGTACTGGGCGTCACGCAGCTGCGCTTTTTTCAGGGCATAAGCGGAATAGTTGCCTTCGTACATTCTCATCTGGGCAGCCTCGATCTCCACGATCTTGGTAACTACCTTGTCCAGAAAATAACGGTCATGGGAAACGATAAATACAGCACCCGGGTAGTTGAGAAGATAGGTCTCAAGCCATGCAATGCTCTCCATATCCAGATGGTTGGTAGGCTCGTCCAGAAGGAGAATATCCGGTTTGGAAATCAGAAGCTTGCCAAGTGCAACCCGGGTTTTCTGACCTCCGGAAAGGTTCTCAATCTGTTTGCCGTAGTCTTCTTCTTCAAATCCAAGACCTTTTAAAACACCTACGATTTCACTTTTATAAGCGTAGCCGTTTTCCAGCTCAAACTGGTGCGTCAGGCGGGTATAGCTGTTCATCAGGCTCTCAAGTTTGTCTCCTGCTACGTATTTCATTTCCTGCTCCAGAGAACGGATCTTGTCCTCCATATCCAAAATGTACTGCTTGGTGGTCATCAGTTCCTCGTAAATGGTGTGAGAGGTGTCCA